>Ga0247814_10000130_pt1 | contig 73023 bp, 50 predicted proteins | sample UWRJL179409R1_FD_179947 | JGI IMG/M metagenome (GOLD analysis project Ga0247814, IMG submission 179947) | Plant litter microbial communities from Arlington Agricultural Research Station in Wisconsin, United States - UWRJ-L179-409R-1 | ecosystem: Environmental > Terrestrial > Plant litter >... | reverse complement strand
ATTTACAGAAATAAATTGCATAGTAAGTAATAATTACTATTTTTGCAGCCTGAATTTTAACAGGGTCGAGTGGCCGAGTGGCTAGGCAGAGGTCTGCAAAACCTCCTACAGCGGTTCGAATCCGCTCTCGACCTCCAGATTTAAATTTTTAAATAAAAAACATTGACATGGCAGTTACAAGACTAAAAAGAAAAGACAGAAGGAATAAAACTTTCGCAAAGTTAGATGTGAAAAACTTGAAACTGGCTACTAACATCGAGTTGGGAAGCCGCTCAAGACAATCTACAAAAGATCAATTGGCTAAAAACAATGCGATCTTAGATCAACTTACTGCAAAAGGATAATATTTTCCTTTAAAGAATCAGAGCCTTTCTACGATGTAGAAAGGCTTTTTTTGTGGGATTGATTGGTGAGCATTGAGACGATCGATCGTCCTTGCGGCGCAGGCCGCAACCTCGGAGTAGCGATGCCAGTGGTAGCACTGACCGTCGTAGTACTGACCGTTGTAGTACTGACCGTCTTTGCGGCATTGAGCCGATCGTCCTTGCGGCGCAGGCCGCAACCTCGGAGTAGCGTAACCCTTCTCTTCCGAGATTCTGAAATAAATTCAGAATGACGGCATGGAATGACGGCCTGAAGGAGGGAATGAAGGCATGGAGGCCCGAATGACCTCATGGGGCCAAACGTCCCCGAATGACGGCCGGCCTAAATACCCCCCGCTTACTTCACCAACTCCTTACAAATGTCTTTGATCAAGCCAGGGCCTTCATAGATAAAACCTGTATACAACTGTACCAATGAGGCTCCAGCTTCCAGTTTATCTTTCGCATCCTGGGGAGAGTGAATCCCTCCTACCCCTATAATTGGAAAAGCTTTGTTTGATTTCTTCGACAAATACCTGATCACTTCAGTGGAGCGTTGGGTGAGTGGCCTACCGCTTAAGCCGCCAGTTTCTTTAACCAAGCCCTCTTCGGAATGTAACCCCTCCCTACTGGTTGTCGTATTTGTAGCAATCACTCCTGCAATACCAGTTTCCAAAACAATCCCCACGATATCATCCAGCTGTTCATCCGTAAGGTCTGGAGCGATCTTCAAAAGAATTGGCCGTTTAACCGGGTTTTGCTGATTGCGCTTTTCCAGGGTATGTAGTAAATCCATCAAAGGCTCCTTTTCCTGTAATGCCCTCAACCCTGGCGTATTTGGTGAACTTACATTCACCACGAAATAGTCGACAACTTCATGTAGTCTTTCAAAGCATTTGATGTAATCACTTACCGCATCTTCATTCGGTGTGTTTTTGTTTTTACCGATGTTTCCACCAATAACAATCTCAGAGTTTTTACTTTTTAACAGCCTTAGTCGTTCAGCCAAAGTATCAACACCTTTATTGTTAAAACCCATCCTGTTGATGATGGCTTTATCGGCTTCCAAACGGAACATTCTCGGCTTGTCATTGCCGGGCTGAGGAAGCGGAGTTACCGTGCCGACTTCAATGAAACCAAACCCAAGGTCGCTTAGCGCTTCAATATACTCCCCGTTCTTGTCAAAGCCAGCAGCTAATCCTACGGGGTTCTTGAACTTGATCCCGAAAACCTCACGTTCTAAGCCTTTTATCTTGACGTCGAAGCTACTTCTCAAAATCGTCTGCCCGAGTGGAAAGCGGTCGTGAAACCATTTTAAGCGTTTTACGACAAAATAATGAACTTTCTCCGGGTCGAATTGGAAGAATATCGGTTTTATCAGGCGGTACATAGAACGAAGGAATTAATTAATGCCAAAAATGCACATTTGTTTGTATTTTTGCAATCACATGATTTCGATAAACGACTTAACATTCCTTATAGGCTCCAGAGCTTTATATGACGAGGCAAACTGGCACATTAAACCAGGAGACAGGGTTGGACTAATTGGTGCCAACGGAACGGGAAAATCAACGCTTTTAAAAATAATTGTTGGGGAGTATGGTCCCTCTTCAGGCAGCATATCTATGTCGAAAGACTTGAAGATAGGATACCTGAACCAGGATTTACTTTCTTACGATTCACACCATAGCATTTTGCATGTGGCAATGGAGGCCTTTGAGCGCCAAAACCAATTGCATGACGAGATTGAAGAACTATTAAAAAAGATTGAAACCGATTATTCTGAAGAGGTATTGTACAAGCTCAGCGATAAACAGCAAGAGTTTGAAGCCCTGGACGGGTATAGCATCGAATACAGAGCAAATGAGATTCTGGCAGGTCTTGGTTTCAGTACAGAAGATCAGCACAGGCCACTAAATACTTTCTCCGGAGGTTGGAGGATGCGTGTAATGTTGGCGAAAATTCTGCTACAAACACCAGATATTTTGTTACTGGATGAGCCTACCAACCATATGGATTTACCTTCCATCAAATGGTTGGAAACGTATCTGGGAAGCTTTGAAGGTGCGATTGTGATTGTTTCTCACGATAGGTATTTCCTGGATAAAGTGGTCAACAAAATTGTTGAATCCCGCAAAGGAAAGCTTACACCATACTCTGGAAATTACAGCTTCTATTTGGAAGAAAAATCACTGAGAGGTGAAATTCAAAAAGGAGAGTTTAAAAATCAGCAGGCTAAGATTAAGCAGGAAGAGCGTTTGATCGAACGTTTCAGGGCCAAAGCGTCAAAAGCAAAAATGGCGCAGTCCAGGATGAAAGCGCTGGATAAAATGGAACGTGTGGAGGATGTTGATGACGATAATCCTACTGTAAACTTCCAGTTCAAATTCTCTAAACCATCCGGTCGTCACGTGATCAAGGTGGAGGACGCTTACAAAAGCTATCCCAATATTGAGATTCTGGAGAACGCAGATGGTCTGATTGAAAAAGGCGATAAAATTGCACTGATTGGTGCCAATGGTAAAGGTAAATCTACCCTACTAAGAATCATTGCTGGTGCAGAGGGCTTCGACGGTAAATGTGAGACTGGTCATAATGTAACCACAACTTTCTTTGCGCAGCACCAATTGGAGTCTTTGCATTTGGAGAACACCATACTAGAGGAGCTGCAAGCTTTTGCCCCCAAACATACGGATACAGAATTGAGAGGTATCCTGGGATGTTTCCTCTTCACGGGTGATGATGTTTTCAAAAAGATCCGAGTACTCTCCGGAGGAGAAAAATCAAGGGTGGCTTTAGCTAAATCATTGACGACAGACTCTAACTTCCTGATTCTGGATGAGCCTACGAATCACCTGGATATTCAATCTGTTAACATCCTGATTCAAGCGTTAACGCAGTACGAAGGTACTTTTATTGCCGTATCTCACGATAGGTACTTCCTGGATAATGTAGCCAACAAAATTTGGTTTATCGAAGATAAGGACATCAAGGAATACCCGGGAACGTATGCTGAATACGAGGAATGGAATAGTAAAAGACCACCAGCAGCCCCTACCCCCGTTCCTGTAAGACCTGATAAGGAAGTAAAAAAGGTGGTTGAAGATAAACCTGCTACACCTAATTTACAGCAACAATTAAAAAAGCTAAACGATCAACTGAAGAAGATCGAGACTGATATTTCAGAATTTGAGACTCAGGTAAAAGCGATCGAATCAGAAATCGCTGATGAAAAAACATATGCCGATTCCAGCAAATTATCGGAGGCGAACAAACGCTACCAGGCTGCGAAAAACCTGTTAGATACTGCTCAGACTACCTGGGAAGATCTTGCATCTGATATCATGGAACTGGAGGGCAAGTAAATGAAACCTCTTGGATTTCTATTATTTCTCGTATTGAATTTACAAATTGCTGTTGCACAACAGCAATTTGTTTATGAAAACAAGATCTACCAACCCAATATTAAAACGGTAGAGTGTTACAATGCGCAGAAAGAGCAATCCATTCCGGTAATTACTTTAAACTCCAATGAGCAACTCCTAATTTCCTTCGATGATCTTAATGGCGGAAGTAAGATCTATTGGTATGCCATTGAACATTGTACGTCCGACTGGAAGCCCTCAAGACTTTCAACAATGGATTTTTTGGAGGGACTCTCCGAAGATCGGATACAAGACTTAAAGTATTCATTTGGCACCTTACAGAAATTCACCCATTACCAGTTGAGGCTTCCAAACAGCCAGATTAAGCCTAAGATCTCAGGAAACTACCTGCTGAAAGTCTATGAAGATGGCAATTTGAAGAAACCAGTCTTCTCTCAAAGGTTCTTTTTGGTAGAGAATGTAGTAAATGTAGCGGCAGACGTGGTTCCTAGTCAGCAGGTATCCCTTAGGTTTAGCAATCAAAAAATCAACTTCACCATCTTTCATAAGATTGCGATCCAGAATGCCTACACGGATATTAAAGCAGTGGTGATGCAAAATGGCGACCCACTAAATGCCCTTACCAATAGCAAACCATCGTTTATCAGGCCCGGGTCACTCGTGTACAACGATTTAAATACAAATGACTTCCCGGGAGGAAATGAGTTTAGAAAGTTTGACACGAGGAGCTTACGGTACAAAGCCGAAAATGTTCAGGACATTATCAAAGATTCGATCATCAACGTAATCCTTTTTCCAGACCCTGTTGCCAGTAAAGCAAAGTACAGCAACTTCATCGATGAGAACGGTGCTTTTTTCATTAGGAACAATGAGGGAAGAGACCCCATGACAGATGCCGATTATGCAGGCGTATCTTTCACTTTGAATGCAGCGCCGCCAACTAAAAACGGAGAGGCGTATGTAGTTGGCCGGTTCAACAATTTTGTCTTGAATGAAACCAACAAACTAAGTTATGATGCTTCAAGGAAACGTTTCCTGGGAAATATCACGCTCAAGCAGGGTTTGTACGACTACAAATATGTGTGGTTGGACAAAGACAATGGAAAGGTTGACGAAACCATTTTTGAGGCTTCTTTCTTTGAGACTGAAAACACCTATCAACTGTTTGTTTATTACCGCAGACCAGGTTCACGCTGGGAGGAACTGATCGGATATACAAACCTTAACAACGTGAAGCGATAGCGACTATGACTTTAAAAGTAAAAAACCCAAGCCACTCCTTCACCATCATGAATGAATTGGTATTGCCCAACGATACCAATACCCTTAACAATTTGATGGGAGGAAGACTCTTGCACTGGATGGATATTGCAGCTGCCATCTCCGCTCAGAAGCACTGCAACAGAATAGTTGTTACGGCATCGGTTGACAACGTATCGTTTAAACAACCTATCAAGCTAGGTGATGTGATCACAATTGAAGCGAAAGTTACCCGGGCATTTAATACCTCTGTAGAAGTGAGGCTGGATGTTTGGGCGGAAAACATTCCTTCAGGAAATCGCGTCAAATCTAACGAGGCTTACTACACTTTTGTTGCCATTGGAGAAAACAATGAGACCATTCCTGTCCCGGACCTGATACCCGAAACGGAAGAAGAAATAGAACTATTTGCAGGTGCCTTAAGAAGAAGGCAATTGCGATTGGTACTCAGTGGTAAAATGAGGGCTGATGACGCGCTGGAACTAAAAACCCTATTCTTCCCTGAGAAGCTGATTTAGCTACCCGTTTTGTTTAGCTAGCCCTTTCCAAGATCTCCTTTAGCTACCCATTTCCAGGATCTTGTCGAACTCTTCTGCTTTCAATGACATCACGGAGAGTCTGCCCTGCCTGATGAGCGAAATATCTTTTAGGCTTTCTTCGGCTTTAATCTGTTCCAAGGAAACTGGATTTTTCAGGGATTCAACAGGTGAAAGATCAACCACCACCCAATTGGCATCCTCCGTTGTGGGATCCTGGTAAAACTCTTTGACCACCTTTGCGATTCCTACTACATTCTTACCTTCATTGCTGTGGTAAAAAAGAACAAGGTCTCCCTGTTTCATTTCGCGCAGGTTATTCCGTGCCTGATAATTTCGCACGCCGTCCCAGAAGGTGCGTCCATCTTGATTAAACTTTTCCCAGCTGTACTTAAATGGTTCGGACTTTACTAACCAATGGTTCATTATTACTCATTTTGTTGAGCGGCAAATCTAACAAAAGATGTCAATTATATCGTGAGTATCTTAGTTTCTAATCTGCGACTACCATACCTTTTGACTTTAAGATTTCAAGGGTAGGCGCTAACTTTCCTTCTTTCAACGAGATAATCACCACACCATATTTCCCCGATTCCCCAAACAAGCTTAATGCGGTTTGATCTTTAAGAATCTCTATGCTCGCAATGTCATCCTGTTCAATCATTCTTATGGGTACTACTTGTTCGTTCCCTACCTTTAAATTAATGTACTTATCCCCATTCTTAATGACGAATAATGGCGGGTTGGTCTCTTTAACCTGACCATCGATTCTAAGCCCTGGTTCTTTATTTCCCTTTGACAGCTCCGTATCAGCACCATTTTTAATGCGGTGCCAAAGCTCAGTCGTCTTCATCCCGTTAAATGATCCCGTAGAATACATTTTATCATTGTCTTCAAAAGTCAGGGTAAAAGAAAATGTACGCCCAATCATTCCGGCGGATTCGCGGTTAACACTGATTATCGTTTCAGTATAAATGCCATCCTTGATTTCATAGGTTCCAAAAATACTTGTGGTTGTGATATTAGTTTGGTTATTTATTTCTGTAACAATGAAATTGGTTGATGTGTAAGACTTGAACTTTCTAAAAGGAGTATTATTCTCGTTGTTGTTTGGGTTGTTACTGTATTGGAAATTTTTGATTTCCCAAGTCCCCAATAATTTCGTGTTATCCTGTGCCTGAACATTAATAAATAAGAAAAGCAAGGTTGCGAGCGTTAGTATACGTTTCATTTATATTTGGTTAAGTTATAAATATACGTTTAAATCTGAATAAGTATCGAGCTGTAGTGTTGAACACACGCTCAGGGGTATTGGTTTCATTTTCTGGTAATGACTTTAAAATCCTTAAACCTTCCATAACCAGAATTGCTTCCATAAGTACATTGAAACAATCCCACCTTGACCGCTGCTCCGATGTCTTTTCTTAGCAACGGACTGCCCGGTAGTTCTTGCCAGCTTTTGCCATCCGCACTTGCCCGTAGGTAGAATTCATTGCCATGCCGCTGGATCTGCAGGTAGGGATAAAATTTCCATGCGGACGCATTGTTAAACTGAAACCGGCCATTGCTATTTAGATTGGTCACCATGTTACCTACCCCCCAGCCTGGAAATATGCTGTTTTGAATCAGGTTGCCGGAGCCATCATCTGCTAAAACCATTAAACCTACGTCGTTCGCTCCATTGGCCTTTTTCCCGCTTAAACCACTCACATCGCTTACTAAAACTTCGGCAACAAAGTCTCCCGCTATGTTTTTGTACAAAAACGGACCTCGCTGTGCTACTCCATCCCATTTGGTATCCGTTGAGGCCAGGGTCAAACGCCCACCCCCGCTTTGAACTGAGTCGGCTTTACCTAAAAACCCATCCCAAATTGTCCCTGTTGAATCCTTAAGATAATCCTTCACAACTGGAAAATTATCCTGGTTCAGGTTAAATAAGCCCGCTTCTGTGGATACTTTTACCGGCTGCGATGGTTGAGTAACATTGCCATAATTGTCTTTAACTTTTATACTGTAGCTATAACTCCTGTCGATTGAGGTTCCGAAGTCATTGTACACGTCGCTGTTGATCCAGCCTGAACTACTTTTCAGTCCCCGATCATCTGTTCTGTCATACGTAAACTGATAAGCATTGCCAGGGAGTTTACCATTGTCTGCGGACATGTTAATCAGTCCGGGGCTCAAAGCTTTCGGTTGCGTTTTAAAAGTAACGGTCTCCAGCCGGAGTGGCAGCCTTTCTCTCCACTCTGTAAATAATGAATGCACGTCGCCAGAATTCAACAGCTTGTTATAAATCAACAGAGAATTCATGGCATCAATTTTAAGTCGATTTTCACTGTCAAACAGCTGATCAAACCTTTTAGATCGATCTTCTACGCCGTCCACGAAGACTTTTGACTCTGCACCACTGCTGACAGTCGCCACCTGGTGCCACTTTGAATCTTTATATAGCTTGCCTGCAAGGGACATCACGATGCTGAAGGGCGCTGTAGATTCTGTAAGGGGTTTCATTAACGTATTCAGCTGAGTATTGAATAGCTGCTGACCTGCGCCCTGGAATGACACAGCGATTTTACCTTTATGATCTGTTATCTTTATCAGGTCATCCGCTAAGGTTAATCCCCCACCTAAGTATCCTTCATTTTTCCACAGTTTCAGGTTGCCATAATTCAGCTTCCCTGCGTCGAGGTAAACCGCCAGTTCTGTTTCACCTTTCTCTTGAGCCATTTTGATGACCTCAGCTTCGTCCAATGGAGTATCATACACTTTTAATCCAGCAATTGCTCCTGAAAAAAAAGCACTCTGATCTGCATTTGTCCCCAGGATAAAGTTCTTAAGATTTGCGATGAATAGCATTTTCAATTCCTGTCTATCCAGTTTACCATCCAGATATATTTTCTCGTAGGTACCGTCAAACACGATCGCGATATGGTGCCATTTGCCAGGTGCCGGCAGTGTTTGATAAGCCATATCGGGCCATCCCCAGTGGGCAGCTGCGCCAAACCTTTTATTTGAACCGTAGCCGATGCTTGCATTCGTTAAGTCAACCCCTCCCCTTTCTGTCCAGGAAATAATTGGCTCCTCGTCTTCAACGGAAGGATTATAAACCCAAGTGGAGACGCTGAAACTGCTGTTACCAAGCATGGATTCCGGAACTTTAAAATTGGCAGTCATATGCGTCGCGCCAGAAAATACAACGGCCTTCCTGCCGGCAATCATTTCCAGCAACGGTAAGGTTTTGCTATCTGCAATGAGTTGCCCGCCTAGCTTACCTTCATTCTCCCATTTCCTAACTTCTGCGCCGATCTTCATAGCCCTGGCATCTAAATCTACCAGTAAGCCGATTGGTTTTAACTTAGTTAGCTGTGAAGGGGCTTTTGCGGTTACATTGGCTATTGGATGGTACTTATTTTTTGCGAATACCCTAATGTTCCATATGGCTTTGTTTAGGCCTGGATACTCCGTATTTAACACGTTAATCTTTAAGTAACGCGCTTTAACCTCACCAGTGTCTATCATCGGACTCCCATGAATGGTATTCCTACTTTTATCGGCATAAACTTTCCAATCGGCTCCGTTTACGGAATACTCAATCAGATATTGATAATACCAGGTCGCATATTCGAACTGGGTCTGAACGTTACGCACAGTTTTGAGCCCTCCGAGATCTATTTTCAGCCAGGATTCACCAGTGTTGTTACTCGGTTTCCAAAGCGTTCCATTGTTATTATCGACTGCAAATTCAGGTTTGAAATCATTGTTGTAAGTTGAGGATGCTGTTACTTTAGCATTCAAAGCAAGATCAACGAATGGGTTGACATTTTTTGCCAGGTAACCTATACCGTCATGACTGGGGATTAGCTTTTCAATGTTCCCCTCCGCATCAAAAAGCATCTGATCCGCCGCAACTTGTCGGTGATACCCCCCTCCCGAATGTGGGTTGTTGTGTCGATGGTAAATGAGGTAGCATTTATTACCGTCCTGCAATACGGATTGATGGCCGGGACCATGAATAGTTCCATCAGCACTCGTAGTCAGTATTGGATTGTTTTTCCCGTAAACAAAAGGGCCCATCGGACCAGTTTTGCTAATGGCGTATTGAACCCTATAGGTATCATCCTCGCACCTGCCAGAGGAATAAGTTAAGTAATACAATCCATTTCGTTTGAACATGAAAGGGGCCTCAAAGAAATCCTTAAGTGTGGTATTGGGTATTTGAGCCAGTTGCTCAAAGGTCTTCATATCTGAATTCAATAAGCCAACTCCGCAGCCATGATTAGGATAGATTCCCCAAGTTCCCCAAAACATATACATCTTTCCGTCATCGTCCTTAAAGGTTTGTCCATCTAGGGTGATCACATTGGATACCAAAAAATTCTTTACTATAGGTTGTCGCCCTGGCAGCAATGGCGTCCATGGACCAATTGGACTCTCTGAGCTTGCACCAAAAATCTCTACTGGCTGACAATAGTACATGTAGTATCTACCATCCTTTGCCTGCGTAACATCTGGCGCCCAGTAATGATGGGTGGTTGGCCAGTTCATATCCTGAAGGCTCCAGTTCACAAAATCTTTTGAAGTCCAAACTTGAGAAGGGCCAAAACCTCCACCATTGCCATCAGTGGTCGCGTAAATGTAATAGGTATCTCCAAACTTTTTAACCGTAGGATCGGCGAAGTAACCTGGTAGAATGGGATTACCAGCTCCCGGACTGTCATACTTCTTCTGCGCAAACGAACTGCTAAATATAAATAGTAGACAAAGGATCGCGAGGGTTTTCAGAAGCGGCATGGAGATCAATTCGGATTAATACCAAATTTAAGCCTCTGGATGCGGAGTCAGTCTTCAGTTATTATCAGAAAACACATAATTATTAACCTGAAGAACTTTGGACCTATGCTGTCAGAATCCTGATGCGCCGGTTGTAAACTTTGATAAACGATCGTATATACAAATTGAGTAAGAGTGCAAGCAAGATAAAAATTACCACCTTCGCGTGGTTGCTGACATCAAACACACTGTTTTTGGACACAAAAAGCCCCATAATTGCGTTTACAATGAAAACTCCCAGCATCCATGTTCTGTGTAAAAAGTCGTATTTGATAGACAACTTCAGTTTGTTCCTATCTATCACAAACCTTTTGAAAAGGTAATAAGCCCCCGGGATCATCGATAACATCATTATTGAAATGCTCATTGGCTTCAGATTGATTTCTGAGGTTAAGCTCGAATTGTACAACATATACCCAATAAAAAGCAACACAATAGTGCTGAAAGCCGTAGAAGTTTTATAGAAATTCTGCATCTCCAAATGAAGCAAACGATTGTACTTCGCGGTAACTGATTTTTGATAGATCTCCTCCTGAATCACAATTCCTCCAAATCCACCGAAGTCTTCTTCCACAATATGCTTTACCGAATCAAGATGAAATGGTTCGTCTGTTGATTCGAGTGCATTTAAGATATGGTCATAAAGCTCATAATAGGTTTCCCGGTATCGAGGCGTCCCAAATATATAAACCCTGATTTCTGATAACTGTTCTTCCGTCAACTTCATGATAAGGTCGGTTTAAGATTGAGTAGCAACTGCAAGTTTGAAATAAAATCTTTAGCTTCCTGAAGCTTATTTGACATCTCCTTTTCACCATCCTGAGATAGAGAGTAGTATTTCCTCACCCTATTATCTACAACTTCTGTGGATGTTTCCAATAAACCCTCAGCTTCCAACTTATGTAATGCAGGATACAAAGCGCCTTCCTTCAGCAACAATTCACCTTGAGTGATGGCCTTCACTTTTTGCGTGATCTCATAACCATACATCTTTTCATTTTGAGCCAACAGGTTCAGTAATATCGTTTGAAGGGTTCCCTTAAAAAGGTCGTTGCTCATTGCCATAAAGTAAACTTAGCATTATTTATATACATAGAAATTATGTATGTAAATATCTACATACCTAACTATACTGTATGGAATTTAACTAACGCAAGATTCGGGTAAGTACCTCTTCTCGTTTCTGACGAGAAATTGGAACTTGACTCCCATCTTCCATAGCAATGTATCCGCCGTCTGTCTTAACATAAGACGCGATCTTGTGGAAATTGATAAGATGAGATTGATGACATCGAATGAATTGATGTACAGCCAATAAGTCCTGATAGTCTTTTAGAGTCTTACACACCAAGTAATGCTTCTGACCTTCCAGGTAAAAGTGGGTATAGTTGCCATCTGCTTCTAATCTAATGATTTTGGAAATGGCTATGAATTCAATTTTATCCGCAAGAGGCACCGCAATTTTCTGCTCGTCTTCTTTCCTGTCAATATTGGCGACGAGTTCTTTGAGACGCTCATTTTCCCTTTTGGGCCCTATTTGTTGAATTGCCTTATCTACCGCACTATTGAGTTCCAGAATATTGATTGGCTTCAGCAAATAATCCAGTGCACAAGCCTTCACCGCTTGAATTCCATACTGATCGAAGGCAGTTACAAAGATAATTTCAAAGCTTTGTTTTCCATTGAGCAATTTTAATAAATCAAACCCAGAAAGCTCCCCCATTTCTATATCAAGGAACAGCAAGTCTGGTTCAAAAGTAGCGATTAGCTCCATCGCTTTCGAAACTGAATCCGCCTCTCCAACCACTTCAACAGCGGGACAATATTCACTTAGCAACAGCTTCAGGTTATCGCGGCTTTTGGACTCATCATCTACGATGACACTTTTAATTTTCACCATTGTCTAATTAATCTATTGGGATTGTTAGTGTAGCGGTAACACCACTCTCTGACGCTCCTAAATTAGGGCTTATATTTAATTTACCATCAGCACCTTGCTCATTCAAGAGTTTTAGACGCTCCCTTACCAAATTTAACCCGAATCCACTAGAGGAGCCATCGGTGATTGCTTGTTTCAAACCCAACCCATTATCCTCAACTTCGATTTTAAGATAGTTGGCATCGATGCTGATGCGAATTTCCAGTTTACCTGCGGTGCCCTTCTGCGCTATACCATGCAAAACAGCATTTTCTACTAAAGGCTGAATGATCATACCCGGAATCTCGATGAGGTCAGTGTTAATGCCATTTTCCAAAGAAATGTGAAAATCGAACTCAAAGCGCAGTTGTTCCAGCGCTCCATAAAGCGAAACTGCTTCCAATTCCTCTGAGAGTGTGATAAATGTTTTACCTGAATTGTTAAGTACACGCCTCATGAGCAAAGAGAACTTCTCCAGATATACATTTGCCTGTTTAAACTGCTGACTATTAATCAATGACTGAATAGAGTTCAATGCATTAAACATGAAATGAGGATTCATCTGTGAACGAATAGCCTTGATTTCTAATTCTTTAATTTGTCGCTTAAGCGCTTCTTTTCTTTTAATATTTGAAATGCGCACGCGATAGATCCATAAGAATATCAAACCAGCAAAAAGGATGGAGCCTACGCTCCATCCAATTATCTTAATTAATTCTGCCTTATCTTCTTTGCTCATTTTTTTAGGCGACAACGCTTTTTCTAGGCTTTCTTCAAATAGCGCTTCCTGCGGAAGTTCATTCGGACTATCATTAATATTATCTCTAATAATCCGCTGATCTGCGTCGACCACAAAAGTTTTGACGTCAAAATTAGTAAGCTGTACTATCCCCTCAATGTTTTCATTATCGCGAGACACTTGGACGTAAGTCACTTGAGGGAGTTTTTGAAGCTCTGCTGCAATGCTTGATTTTGGATACCCATCTTCTTTTAATTGAACAATTAAGAAGTGAACTTTACCCGAATCATGCTTCTTAATTCGATCCAGAAGACGTTTCAATTCATCCGGGTAATGGTAGTTAAACGTGATGCTCAATGCCTTCCCTTTAAACTTGGAAAGTTGCAAAGAACTGCCGTCAGCGAGGGTAATACTTTTTAATGGAAGTTCCTTCCCTGGCGCCCATTTCGCTAATGCCTCCCAACTGTCCCGAACTGATTTGGTAAGTGTAGTATCTCCGCAATTTCTGTTAAAGTCTTCGTAATAGGGCCGTAACGACTGTACTTCCTGCCAACTTTTAGAAGCTATTTCATTCTCAAATCCTTCAGCGAGTGCAAAGTATAGTGGAAAACGTCTCAAATAGTTTAAGGATAATACGTAATCACCAAGGAAGAATCCGCTATTTCCCCCATTAAACTTGCCGGATTTCCAGTTCGTATATAATTTGTAACTGTGTAAAAAAGATCGATACCAGTCAGCATTTGTATGGTCCACCATTAATACTGGTAAGGTGTCTATTGTAGCGAAAAATTTCTCTGGAAAACCCTCGAAGACTTCATTGGCATCTGGACTAGGTAAATACTTCGTTTTACTTAGGAAATCGAGACGTGCATTCGCTTGCTCAAAGTCAAACTTGAACTTGTGAAATTCCAATACCTCATCGCTAAGTTGAGTTTTGTAGGCCTGATAAAGGTTTAAGAAAACGGACCTGTCTGCCTCTTGATCCTGCATGAATTTTAGGGCAGAGAACTCCTTTGGCGAATAAGGGGTTTCTTTAGTTTTTTTATCCTGATCGCGCTTGGCGAGTTCAAGACCAAAAAGGGAAGACTTAGCTGGTTTTCCGGAAAACTTCAAGGTATTAATTAAATCATTTCCATCTGCGCTAATACGCAAAGTATCTCCAGGTTCTAAATAGAGGGGAACATTCCAATCCTCGCTACCAATCTGAACATCGACTCCAGCTTGAACAGGCTGAGATCTAGCACTGTTGTTAATTGTGCGATAACGCAGTGAGACCGCCGTACCTTCAATTAGTCGGGTTTCCAACCTAAAGTTTCCGTCTTCGCCGATTTGGAACCCTTGATTCGCTTCAGGTAGATATAAGCTGAGATAGTCCCGGACATGCTGATTGAGATTGTCAATATGACCTTCAATCAGAACATTCGGCGTCAGCGGGATGTGTGCAGCAGAAACAACAAAACTTAGTCCAGAATCTTTGAATAACCGCCCGTTGTTCCAATTCCTGTTTCCCTCAGCGATGGCTTCGAAAATACGTTCAGAGATTAATGAAGCTGTTTCTTTGGTGATAGGTTGAAAAGCAGCTGATGACCCACCATACGTCTTTCGAACAGAAATTTCATTCAGCTCAATTTTAGGAAATTGCCCGGTTGGTACCATGGTTAAAACTTTACCAGCGCTACTAACAGTAGAACTAAACACAGGTTTAACCGTGCGCTGAAGGATACCCTGCTTAAAGGAAGGGTAATAAGAATCATAACCCAGTGGAGCATTCTTTACCTGAGCAAAAACAACTCTAGTTCTTTCAAAGGTTACCGCGTAGTCCTTTTTGCCATCAGCACCGGCTTTCTTTAGTAAATACCGGATGTTGTACCGGTAACTTTCAGTATTGGGCTTGCGGGCCGTGTCAGATACCAACACTTCAAACCAATCGCCGGGCTTCATGGATCGAAAGGCATCAATTTTTTGTGCCAACAGCAACTGCGGCAACCAAAGGACCGCAAATGCTAGCGTGAATAAAACTTTTCTCTGTTTCATAATATTAAGATTTGAAACAAATAAAGTCAAAGGACACTTGCCTGTTTCGATTCATCTAGCGTATGACAGGTTTGACTGAGTATTTAGCATGTGCTGCATTAAATGACATTTATCTAGGCTAAATATGAACAAAAGAAACAAAAAAGGCAGCCTTTTCAGGCTGCCTCATGAATTATTAAACCAGGAGAGATTAGTCCTTAGATTTTAAAGCATTGTCAATTCTGTCTGATAAATCTTCTAAGTGGTATTTTGTCAAACCTGTAGCACTACTTGTGGATGATTTAATAGCAACATTCAAATCACGAAGTTGACCTTTCACTACGGAGATCACATCGCTTTGAGATGCAGTACCACCCATAGCAATTCTTCCACCCGCCATAGAAGGTGATGATGCAGCTGGAGCACCAGGCTTAACAATAGCGATCAATTTCTCAACATAGTTCTTTTGAAGATTACGACGGTAAACATCGATCGCTGTATTGGCTTTCAGTTCAGAGAATATCGATCCCTGGAGGTCTGTAAAGAAGTCAGTGATCTTATAAGCAGCGGCTCCATCAGCAGCCTCTGCAGTGATTAGCTTGTTCAAGGTTGTGTTGCTGACCAATCTGTTCAATGTCGGCGCCTGAAGTCTTGAAACCACACTGGTCGGATCTTCACCTATTTTATCAAGGATGTTTTGATCTATCAACCAGGTAGGTGTAGTAAACAATTGTTTGTCTAAAAATACCATCGCTTCTTTTTGCTTCGCTGCAGGCGTACGCTGATAAATTGTACCTCCCTGCTCTACCGTTTTTGGGGTTTCAAATACACCACCAATGTTTTTAGAAACATGGCCCATATATCTTCCCAGTTGGGTAGTCAACTGTCCGTACATCGTAGTTAAGTTGTCATAGCCCTCATTGTTTGCTTTGGTCCATTCAGGTAACTTAACTAAGATTCTTTTTAAGTTCCTAATTCCATAATCACTGGAAATCATGGCGTTGTCTCCCAAATCCTCATTTTGAGAACGTGGATCGTCAGGATTTGTTTCTGTACCAAACCAAAGGCGGTTGTTTTTTAGCTTTTCCATGGTCAATTTATTCAACACAGGAACCTCAGCGTTTGCAGTCTTAACGTCAGGCAACACTTTGTATCCCCACTCAATTGCCCACATGTCGTAATCGCCGATGCGCGGATAAATACCTTTAGGTTTGATGTTATCTTCCGGTTGTGCTACATAGTTGAAACGTGCGTAATCCATGATCGAAGGTGTGTGCCCATTGGCTTCTACAAATGCTTTGTCGCGCAACTTTTCTGAAGGGACAGTCGAGCTGGATCCATAATTGTGGCGCAAACCTAAGGTATGGCCCACCTCATGTGAGGATACAAAACGAATCAGGTCGCCCATTAACTCGGGACTAAAGTCCATTTTCTGAGCACGTGGATCAATCGCAGATGCCTGGATCATGTACCAATCGTGAACCAACTTCATTACGTTGTGGTACCAGTTGATATGGCTCTCCATGATCTCGCCACTGCGTGGATCTGAGATACTCGGACCGCTTGCATTTGCAATTTCAGAAGGTTTATATACGATTGCTGAGTGACGTGCATCATCAAGGCTCCAGGTAGAGTCTTCTTTTGCAGTCGGTGCCATTTTAGCCATGATGGCATTTTTGAAACCTGCTTTTTCAAAAGCTTTCTGCCAATCGTTTACACCAGCCATTAAATAAGGTACCCATGCTTTTGGTGTCGCAGGATCGATGTAAAATATGATCGGTTTAACTGGTTCAACCAGCTCACCTCTTTTATATTTCGCCATATCTGCAGCTTTCGGCTCCAGCCTCCAGCGCTTCACCATGTCAATATCTTTTACGCCCTGAGGGTTAGAATCAAAGTCAGTATAACCAACAGTGAAATATCCTACCCTAGGATCGAAGTAGCGTGGTTTCATTGGCACTTTAGGGAGAATTACCAACGAGGCATTTAATTCTACAGTAGACGAACCGGATGGTGCACCGCCGCCGAAACCGGCAGGAGCTGCCGCGCCAAATGGATTTGGTGCAGCTGTTAAACTATAAGTTTTAACTACATTGATCTCTACGTTAGTAGGGAAACTTCTTACCCCCAGAATGTAACTTCTATCTGATAACTGAGCACCTAATCTGAAGCTGGTTTTAACAGCAGGAGATCCGAAATAGAAGATCTCATTATCACTGTTGATGTAATCGGTCATATCAATTACACTACCTTTTTTATCCGGTGAGTAAGCTGCAATGTTAAATGCCGCGGCAATAGCCTGAATATTTGAGCGCTGTAAGTTTTGGTACATGGCAGTCGTACTATCCGGACCATATGTTCTGTAAGAAATCTTACGCATGAAGATCCTGTTAGATGGGCCTTTCTCAAAACGGATAACAGTACTTCCAATCTGGTCACCTGCATAACCCGAAGCAGAACGTACTTCTGCACCTGCTCTTGAGATACGGCTCACCACCAGGATATCACGACCTAAAGTAGAATCCGCTATCTCAAAAAAGAATTTATCATCCAGTTTATGTGTGGTGATCATACCTCTTCGGCTAACTGCTTTATTGGTAATCACCTGATCATATGGTTTTGGTTGTGCCTTTGCGGCTCCCGGGAATCCAATTCCTCCAGCTTTCTTTGTGGTATCGCTGGTAGCGGGTGTAGTTGTTGGGTTAGTTGGCCTCGTTTGAGCATCCGCAGTAGAAATTACTGCTGCACCCAATAAGGAGAACAAAAGAATTTTTTTCATGAATATAAGTTGTGTAAGTCAGCGTAAAGATAAGCGCCTACGAATAAAAAAACTGACCTACATTATAACTTTGCAGTTACATTAATGGAGCACTTTGAACAATAATTCCTTCAAAAGCTCTCCATCTGAGGTATTTCCAGTACTGTCCACCCCTTTACTCTTCAAATCATACTCCCTCATCAGGCTGATGATGTCAAATGTCTTGTTTAGGTTGTAACTTCTGGCAGCTGTTTCAAAATCCTTAACGAAATAAGGGTTTACACCCAATTCTTTAGCCGCATCTCCCTTATTCTGCAGGTAATGGTACTTTAATATCTTTGAAAAATAGGCATTGAGGTTCGCCATGACCATTACCATTGGATTTGCCTTTGGATTATCAGCAAAATAATTAATGATCTGATTGCATTTCAACACATTTTTAACGGCCAGTGCCTTCTGCAGCTCAAACACATTGTATTCTTTGCTGATCCCAATGTTCTTCTGCACCAGGTCGGTGTCGATGGTGGTATCTTTAGTAATGTTAAGGATCAGTTTTTCTACTTCATTGGAGATCTTCGAAAGATCAGTGCCCAGGTACTCTGCCATCAATGCCGAAGCCTGGGGCGCAATCTTGTAACCTTTCTCTTTAACCAGGTTTTCAATCCACTCTGCCAGCTTATAGTCCCTAACCAGATCAGATTGAAACACAATCCCAGTTTTGCTTATTGCCTTGAAGATCTTCTTACGCTTATCAAAATTCGCATACTTGAATCCGAGCACCAGAATAGTAGTCGGCATAGGTTTCTCAAAATAATTGAGTACAAACTCCGCTTCTTTACTGCTACCTTCAGTCTCTTTAGCCCACTTCAAGTCCTGAGCCTCCTTAACAACTACCAGTTGAAAATCTGACATCATTGGATAGCGCTTCGCGGCATTCATAATGGTGGCCATATCAGTGTCTTTACCATACAGAACGGTTTGATTGAACCCTCGCTCCATGTCGTTCAAAACATGTTGCTCCATGTAATGAATAATCTGATCGATATAGTAAGGTTCCTCGCCATGCAACAAATACACAGGTTTAAACTTCCTCGCTTTTATATCTTTAATGATGTCGGCAGCACTCATATATTCCTCAAACTTAGCTAATTTTTTGCCTACTTTTACAGAAATGTCATTTACGCCTACCCCACTTAATCTGCCTCAGTACCCTTTTAAAATCACTTTAAAAGATTCCAGACCTTATATTTTCGATGAAATCAGAAAAAAGCATTTGGTACTTACGCCAGAAGAATGGGTGCGACAACATTTTATCCAGTACCTGATTCTGGAGAAGAAATTTCCCAGATCCTTAATTCAGATCGAAGGGGGTTTGAGTTTGAATCAATTGCAAAAGCGGACAGACATCGTCATTTTTAATCAAAACGGAGCGCGGATTATGGTGATAGAATGCAAAGCTCCGGCTATAAAGATCACCCAAAATGTCTTTGACCAGGCATCACGATACAATTCCATTCATAAAACACAGTGGTTGGTGGTGACCAATGGTATCCAGCACTTTTATGCGCAGATTGATCACCTGAACAAAAGCTTCGCCTTTGTCCAGGAGTTACCCCTCTACCAGGATTTATAGACTGCACTAGTTAAGTGCAGCCAGGCTTTCTTCTATAATTTTAATCTTACCTTCTGCGTCTGCTTTCTTATTGCGCTCATTCTGAATAATCTCCGGTTTGGCATTTTGCACAAACCTTTCATTACTCAGTTTAGCATCTACGGCCTTTAAAAAGCCCTGAAGGTAAACAAGGTCAGTATTTAAACGCTCACGTTCTGCGTCGACATCTATCGCTTCGTTAAGGTGGATAAAGAATTCGTCATTCCCCACCATAAAGGTCACTGCGCCCGGAATCTTTTCCGTAACAAATTCTGCCTGACTCACATTAGCGAGTTTAAACACGATGTTCAGCCACTTCTCATATTCCAGACTAGAATTGAGTTTGATCGCAAAGGGCAACGGCTCTTTAGGGGAAATCTGTTTCATGTTCCTAACATTCCTGATTTCAGCAACCAATCCTTTGATGGTCTCTACTTCTTTTAAAAGCACAGCATCCGCCTCAGCAACTACGGGGTAGGTTGCCACAATGCAGCAATCTAATTCATCGGTATGTCCGAAAATCTCATCATGCCAAAGCTCCTCCGTCAGGAATGGCATAAAAGGATGTAATAGCTTTAAAATCCTTTCAAAGAATCCAATAGTAACTTTAAGGGTTTCGGAATCTATCGGGTGTTGGTATACGGGTTTTACCATTTCCAGGTACCAGGCACAGAAATCATCCCATACCAGTTTATAGCAAGCCATCAGTGCCTCAGACAATCTGTAGGAAGCAAAGTTATCCTGGATCTCACTCAATGCCTCATTGAAACGGTTCTCAAACCAAAGTATCGCCTGCTCATTTGGGTTAGCCAAGGTATCATCTACTTCCCAGCCTTTAACCAATCTGAATGCATTCCAGATCTTGTTGGCGAAGTTCCGTCCCTGCTCACAATAGCTCTCATCGAACATTAAGTCGTTCCCTGCCGGAGAACATAAAAGCATACCCACACGAACGCCATCTGCTCCGTATTTTTCGATTAGTCCGATAGGATCTGGCGAGTTGCCCAACGACTTGGACATCTTTCTTCCCTGTTTATCCCTAACGATACCCGTCAGGTAAACATTGGTGAAAGGCTTCTGACCTCTAAACTCATGTCCGGCCATAATCATCCTGGCCACCCAGAAGAATAAAATCTCAGGTGCTGTGACCAGGTCATTTGTCGGATAGTAATAGTTGATGTCTTTGTTATCTGGATTTTTAAAGCCATCAAAAACTGATATCGGCCACAACCAGGAAGAGAACCAAGTATCCATTACATCAGGATCCTGATGTAAGAATGGTGCCAGTTGGTGTTTAAAACCCACTGCTTCATCAGCAGTAAAGACACCGTCTATATCTTTGAGTTTTAAAAATTCGTCAAGTGCTTCTTCTTTGGTTTTGGCAACTACCCAATTGCCTTTATCATCGTACCATGCCGGGATCTGTTGTCCCCACCAGAGCTGGCGACTAATATTCCAGTCGCGCACATTCTCCATCCAATGACGGTAAGTATTAACAAACTTTTCAGGGATCAATTTCACATCACCGTTAAGCACATCTTCCAATGCCGGCTTAGCCATTTCATCCATTTTACAGAACCATTGCATTGAAAGCTTAGGCTCTATAGCAGCGTCTGTACGTTCAGAAAAACCTACCTGAGATTTGTAGTCTTCTACCTTATCCAGGTGTCCGGCCTCATCCAGCAATACAGCAATTTTCTTTCTGGCAACGAATCGATCTTCACCCACTAAAACAACAGCCAGTTCGTTTAGCGTTCCATCATCGTTCAAAATATCGATAACCGGCAGTTTGTGTTTTACACCGAGTTCATAGTCATTAAGATCGTGTGCAGGAGTAACTTTTAAACATCCTGTACCGAAATCCATGGTCACATATTCATCCTCAATCACGGGAATCTCCCGATTGATGAGGGGAACAAAGACAGTTTTCCCTTTCAGGTGCGTATATCGCTCATCATTCGGATTGATGCAGATCGCTGCATCTGCCATGATTGTTTCCGGTCTCGTTGTAGCGATCGTAATGAATTCGGAGGTCTGCCCTTCGTTACCGGATACTAAATATTTTATGTAATAAAGTTTTTGATTAACTTCTTTACGGATTACTTCTTCATCTGAAACCGCCGTTTTACCTGCCGGATCCCAGTTTACCATTCTCACTCCACGGTAGATTCTACCTTTTTTGTACAAATGGATAAAACTGTCAATTACCGCTTCAGAAAGGTCTTCTTCCATGGTAAAGCGGGTACGCTCCCAATCACAAGATGCACCGAGTTTTTTTAGCTGTTCTAAAATGATGCCGCCATATTTCTCTTTCCATTCCCAGGCATACTTTAAAAACTCTTCCCTGGTGAGGTCCTTTTTACTGATTCCTCTTTCTTTAAGCATGGCCACTACCTTCGCCTCAGTGGCAATAGATGCGTGATCAGTTCCAGGGACCCAACAAGCGTTTTTGCCCATCATTCTAGCCCTACGGATCAAAACATCCTGTATGGTATTGTTGAGCATGTGGCCCATGTGCAACACTCCGGTAACATTTGGTGGAGGAATTACAATTGTATAGGGTTCACGCTCATCTGGCTCAGAGTGGAAAAAGTTCTTTGACATCCAGTAGCTATACCATTTGTCTTCGGTTGCTGCCGGATCGTATTTAGTGGAAATGCTCATTTTGTTCGAAAAAGTATCGGATTTGAAACACAAAATTAATAAAAAAAGATCATTTGAGGTTCTCAATAAAGTAATCACGCGCTCATGACACGAATTCTTTACTGACTTCACTAACTTTGGGGCGTGAAAAATTTCTTGATTGGGGTACTGTTTGCCATGTTGTGGGCCTCGGCCTCCGTGGCTACTAAGTTTGGAATCCTTTCCGCTCCACCATTGATTCTCGCGAATACCCGGTTCTTTCTCGCAGGCCTGCTCTTGCTTGGCTATGGTTATTCGTTTAACAAGGGTGCTGGTTATCGATGGCCTACCAGAACGGAATGGAAGCAACTCAGCATCTTTGGCGCCTTGAACACTACGATTTACCTCGGTTTGTATGTGTACTCCATGAAGTACGCAGCGGCTGGAATTGGTAGCTTAGCCACTTCTACCAACCCACTATTGATTGTCTTGTTTTCCTCCTGGCTGATCGGTAGAAAACCTGCAAAAGAAGAACTGTGGAGTATATTGATTGGCATGATTGGTATCGGAATAGCAACTTACCCGTTGCTGAAAGACAGTAGCACTTCATTGCTGGGATTACTTTTATTGGGGTTGAGCATGGTTTCCGTGTCATTTGCCAGTGTGTATTATGCCAGGGTCAAATGGGAACTTCCAAACATCCTGATAAACGGATGGCAAGTAGCAATCGGCGGGGTTCTCCTGTTACCGGCAACGCTTCTGTTTGGCGACTTCTCTTCTGTTCGCTTCGACAATCACTTCACCTTTTCCATCTTGTGGTTAAGCATCGCAGTCTCTGTAGTGGGGTTGATTTGCTGGTTTTACCTCCTTAAAATTGATACGGTCAAGGCTTCATTATACTTATTTCTTTGCCCGCTTTTCGGCTTCATCTATGCATGGTATTTAATGGACGAGCCCATCACCTATTACACCGCAGCAGGTACTTTGATGGTGCTCGGAGGACTGTATCTAGGTCAGCGTAAGAAATTCAAAACAGCTGTCAAGTCATAGCTTTTTAAGCTATAGCAACACTTATTATTCGTTCCACACAATAAAAAGTGTTAAATAATGTTAAATAGGTATAAAAAGCAATTTCATGAAAACTGTAAATGTATTTTCTTTAACTGCCACCATCCTCAGAAAAGTAGGACTCACAAAAATCTATTACTGGTTCAATAAGTAATATTTTCATTAGACAGATTACTTGCTAATCTCGATTGCCTATTTTTACGCTGTATTAACTACAACCTTAACTAACTTATGAGTAATAATAAATTAAAAGGCTGCTTCGCAGTTCTTGGTATTTTAGCTGCCAGCTATTCTGCCAATGCACAACTTCCCGCTAAGCTGATCGATCCTGCGAATATGGATCTAACGGTTAAACCTGGTGACGACTTCTACAATTATGCTAGTGGCACCTGGGTAAAAAACAACCCTGTACCTGCTAAAGAAACACGTTGGGGAACATTCAACGCCTTAAGAGACTTCAACTCCAATGCCGTGAAGAGCATTGTGGAAGAAGCCGCAGCAGATAAGTCGGCGCCAGCTGGTTCCGTAAAAAGACGTGTGGGCGATTTTTATGCGGCCGCAATGGATAGTGCTGCTATTGAAAAATTAGGTTATAATCCCATTAAAGCCGACCTCACAAAAGTAAAACAGATCAAAACGGTACAAGATATTTTGAATCAGGTGGCCTACATGAGGACATCGGGTATCGGAGGACCAATGTTTGGATTTGGCGTTGGTCAGGACAGAAAAAACGTGACTAAATACCTTGCGCAGTTGAGCCAAGGCGGGACAACACTTCCGGATCGTGACTATTACCTTCTAAATGATTCGAGAAGTACAAAAATCCGTGAGGCTTATAACACCTACATGAATACACTTTTTGCATTGACAGGAAGTAGCGCTGCTGATGCTCAGAAAAAGGCTGCAACAGTAATGTCGATCGAGAAACAACTGGCTGAAGCACAAATGACGCGTTTGGAGATGCGTGACCAGTATAAAACTTATAACAAATTTACGGTTGCTGATTTCAGTAAAACGACACCTAATATCGACTGGAAAAGCATGTTCACTAAATTTAAAGTAGGCGGACAGGATACAGTTTTGGTTTCTGCACCTAAATTCTTTGTGACACTGGATGGCATGCTTACCTCGATCCCTGTTGCAGATTGGAAAACCTATTTGGAATGGAATATCCTGAAAGGATCGGCAGCAAACTTAAGTTCTCCTTTTGTAAAAGCGAGTTTCGCGTTCAATCAGGCGCAAACCGGACAGAAAGTAGAAACGCCAAGGTGGCAAAGGATGTCTAGCTTAACTGATGGTACCATCGGTGAACTGCTGGGTCAGTTGTATGTGGCCAAATATTTTAAGCCAGAAGCTAAAGCAAGAATGGCAGAACTGATCACTAACCTTCGAAAAGCATTTGAAATCAGAATTAAAGGTCTGGATTGGATGAGTGATGAAACCAAGCAGAAAGCACTGGAAAAGTTACACGCGTTTGTTCCGAAGATCGGTTATCCAGACAAGTGGAAAGCCTATACAGGCTTAGCGATTAACAGGGCTACCTATTTTCAAAATCTTAGAAATGCAGGCAGTTGGAATTATACAGAAATGGTTTCACGCCTGGGAAAACCAGTGGACCGTACCCGTTTTGGAATGACACCTCCTACGGTAAACGCTTCCTATAGTCCTACCATGAATGAAATTGTTTTCCCTGCAGGAATTCTTCAGTTTCCATTCTTTGATGCCAATGCTGATGATGCTGTTAATTATGGTGGTATCGGTGCGGTAATCGGTCACGAAATGTCTCATGGTTTTGACGATCAGGGAAGTCAGTACGATAAAGACGGAAACCTACGCAACTGGTGGACTGCAGAAGATAAAGCAAAATTCGATGCAAAAACTAAAGCGTTGGGTGAGCAGTTTGATGCTTATACCATTTTAGATACTGTTCACGTTATTGGGAAATTGACAATGGGTGAAAATATTGGAGATCTTGGAGGTTTGAACGCGGCATATACAGCTTTCAAAATGACGAAACAAGGTCAATCCGAAGAGAAAATCGATGGCTTTACACCGGATCAGCGTTTCTTTTTATCATGGGCACAAGTTTGGAGAGGCAATATCTTGCCAGAAACCGCAGCTCAGTTTATTAAAACTGATCCACACTCGCCTGGTCCATTCAGAACCATTGGAGCTCCGGTAAACATGGATGCCTGGTATAAAGCGTTCAATGTACAGCCAGGTGATAAACTGTATAAGAAACCAGAAGACAGAATAAGGATGTGGTAAGATGCCTGGCGACATAATTCCTCTTCATCGTCATCCATCGCCGTCATCCTGCCCGGTAGCCCGCCCTGGCCGTCATCCTGAATTTATTTCAGGATCTCGCCCTAGCTAAACGAGATCCTGAAATAAATTCAGGATGACGGCCAGGGCGGACATGACGGACACGACGCGGATGACGCGGATGACGCGGATGACGGGCTGGGCGTGGCAGCGACGCCGATGACGGGCGAGGTGGGACATGACGGGGCGTGGCAATGCCAATTACTTACACTCCCACCCCCCCTACCTCCTCACTATCGATACCGGCCCCAACAACCCTGACCTAAACAACGGCGAATCCTTACTATAATGCTTAAACGTAGTAAAAGAATACCGCTTGCTCGGTCGGGGTTGTCCTTTCAGCAACCATTCAGGCCACTGGTCATTTACAATACCATCATCAGGCAACATTTCATCGCCAATTAAACGGTTTGGCCATAGATTCGCTACCTCCACTTCCAACACATTATCCCGTGCTTTTAATACATCGGTGATATCAACTTCCCATGGGGCCGTCCAAACTACACCAAGGTCTTTGCCGTTCAGTTTTACCCTTGCCATATTTTTAACCTCCCCAAGATTCAAAAACAACCTTGGCACTTTCGAACCCGCTACAGACTTAGCCGGCTCAACCGGCGCATCAAATAGCTTCTTGTAAACAGCGATGCCGGAATAGTACTTAATCCCCGGATCTTCATTTAAAGACCAGTCGGTAAGTTTATCAAATATCACTGATTTAGGCCCACCCCATTTGGGATCAAAGCTGACCTGCCAAGGGCCTTCCAATGTATTTCTTGCCAATGCAGGACTGAAATATTCTGTCGGCAGTACCTGAGCAACTAGTTTTTTAGAGAACAGAATGAAAAAGCTTTGATGTGGCTCAAACTTTAAACTAAGTGTTGACGCATCTTTAGCACCTATAGGCAAACTCATGTAATTGAACTTCCCTGTCACGGCATCCAATAATACTGGTAAGCTACCCCTATGGTTTCGAAAGTTGCCCTTCACTTCCACCGCCTTATCGCTACGATTTGAAACAAAATAAATATCAAAATCCTTGGCAGTGCGATGGGTGTAGCGAATGGGACCGTCGGACTCGAAATCGGGGGTGACATTCATCGACTTCAAAATAGCTGCTGTCAGATCATAATGTGGATAGAGAAAGTCTAACTTAGTTTCCAATTCCCCTCCCCAGATTATTTCTCCTTTACCAAAAGAAACAGTCATTTGTTTTGAGGGTACCACACTACTGCCCCAGATGACCTTAGTTTCTGCACGCATCAAGGCGTCCGATTCCGGATATCCGGTTAAACCAGGCGTCTGCTCCGGCGGCGACCCCACAACAACCGCCCCATCTTTAATCAAGCTTTTAATTTTCGATAGAAGTTTAGGTGTCATCGTTTTTACAACAGGCAACACCAAAATACGGTAAGCCGCACCCCCTGGAAATACAATTCTGCCGCCATTCACACTTGCCTTATAGAGTTGGCTTGGCGCACAGCCATCAAAATTATAGCCTTTCCTATCCGGCATAAGCTGATCATCCGTCATCGCCGACAACGGCGGTTTGAACACATGCGGAGAACCTTCAGGAGTTAGATATAAGATATCTGCGACCGTATTGCCCTGCTGCAAAAGATATTGTGATCGAGACAAGTATTCATGATAAGCCCCTGCCATAGGCCACCAGGTTTGGTTTCTGTTCCACTGCACCCCATAAGGACCCATTGTCATTCCTGGCTTTAAGGAATCAGGAAGTGTTTGGTTCTGGAACGTATGAAAAACAAATCTATTAATGCCGGCAGCAAAAGCCCAGTCTCCCTGATTCTTCATAGACGCAGGGTGCTGTTTCCAGCCTTCATTGTCCTGCGCAGTAAATGCCTCTGCCGGAACCAATGAAATCCCGTTTACATGTGCAATGGAGGTTGCCTCGATACAGCTAAAAGCAGCATTGAACCCAAAACCAGCACTCCAAAACTCGGCCATGGGCACATCGGCAACTGCGCCCAGTTCCAAGTCCGCATTGGGATTCATATCGTACGGCTCAATAGATAAACCCATACCATTTGCATTTGCATAACGCTTCACGTACCCTGCATGGTTTTCCACTGCAAGTTCCTGCGAGGTCTGTCTCAGATCCCATAAAAACCGTTCGCTAACGCCTGGACTTTCCACTACAGTTCCGTTATATACCGGATAAAAAGGCAATGGATCGTAACCTCTTCTTTTCAAAAACTCTTCTCTGAATCTTCCGGTCCAGTTCTGGGCACCCATTTCCCAGCTATCCATGTGGAGCATTTTTAATCCACCTACACTGTTTTTGAATTTTTTACCAATTTTGTTCATCAATAGACCGGTATAGTGATCCAGGTGATTTTTGATGGCGACAGTATCAAACTTATCAGCCTCAAAACCTAAACCCGGATAAGGCGCAGGTCTGGTAATCGCACCATTATTCCGCTTGCCGAAACGTACGATCGTCCATTTCCCGGGGGGAACAGCCCAGTCTAACTCACCGTTAGGCTTCATTTTACTACTGATGTCAATGATGTTTTTCTTCAGCACTGCCGCTCCAGCTGGAATATTTTCCTGTTGAGTAGCATAAGACAGATAAGGTTTGACCCCCGGAGCAGAGGAATAAGGCGCCCTATAGTACAAGGCCTTCTCCGTTATAGCTGGAATTTTGGGCAGCTTGCCAATATCTGCAACTTCTTGAGTAGGATAAGCCAATACCGCAACATCCTCGTAATAATCATTCCATTGCTCTTTCAGTTCTTCAGTAAAAGCACCCTCCCAAAAAAAAGGAGCCATGGGCTTTGGAACCGGCAAAACGATTTTCCCTTTCGTACTTTTATCTATTAAGGTAGTCGATGATACCAAATGCATCATAGACTCGTTGGCCTTCACCCAAGGGCCACCACTCCCTGTCCAGCCGGGACCAATACCCAATGTCATTGCGATATCTAAACGCTCGCATTCTTTCACGGCATGGGCAAACATATCCTGCCATTCAGCACTCAGAAAATCCACCTTCCCTCTCGGAATACCAACGTTCACCTCTAGAAAAATAAGGTTACCAATCCCCACCTTTTTCATGGATTCTAAATCTGCTGTCATGGATGTCTTAGTCATATTTCCATCCATGAAATACCAATACACGCCCGGTTTGGCAGTCGGCGGCGGATTCAAAAAGCCTTTAATTAATGCTGATGTACTGGCTTCCGTATTGATCTTCTTGCTACAGGACTGGCCAAAACACACCAACAATAATAAAAAACAAAACTTGATGCAGTGGAACGGAAAACGCTTTTTAGAAAGATTCATCGCTGGCTAGTTTTTGTGGATGATGGTTTGGAACATTAAAGACCTGTTGACTTCTTTTTTGAAAGTACTGCCGCCATTGTTACTGTAAGCAGCGCCGCCATCGCTGTAGGGAGCATCATCACTGTAGGCAATGCCATAACAACCCTTGCTGGTGGCAGACGACAACACAAAGGCATAACGTTTACCAACTTCAACTGGAACAGCAAGCTTGATGGTCAGGTGATTGGCCGACCATCTCAAAGAATCCTCACTAATAAAAACAGCGGACAACTCCTGTCCTACAGGCTGATAGGCATCATCAGCGGTGTATAATTTAATGATCAACGCTTGATCAGGAAAACCGCTTTTGAAGGTGGCAACGGATAACTGGCTGAGTAGCCCGGATTTTGAGGCAACAAATGATTGTGACCTTTGAATATTTCGTCCAATGTCGCAAAACTGTGTGAAGCCTTTTGTGCCAGTAGTTTGATCCAAATCCGCAACTGCCACCATCGGTAATGGCTTAGGCTTTTTATCCAGGGGAACAATAACTTCTTCCTGACAAATCATCGGATTAATCGAACCATCCGCTGCGAACGACAACGGCGCCCAATAAAAATTGGCCAGGGATTCGTTCTTTGCGGCATTGTTCCAAAGATCGCTACCGTATAAGTAGACGTTTCCTGAAGACAGTTTGATAGTTGATACAAAGGAAGGCTGACCTCCGCAGGAGTTATTGCTGATTTTGATTCCTTCCGACCATGGACCTAAAGGACTCTTTGCTGTTTTATAGGAAGTACCGGTACCTGAACAGTAACCGCAGTTTGGATCGGAATAAGTGACATAGTAAAGGCCCTTTCTCTTAAAAAGTGAGGGAGCTTCCGTGTTACCTGCAGTTACAGATTTTACATGTTTACCGGTACCCGTCAGGTAATCATTGCTTAATTGCTCAATCACTATAGTGCCTGTGGTACGCCAATCTGTGTACGCAATATATCCTACGCCATCATCATCTACGAAGGTATCATGATCTCCGTTATTTAACCCGGCAACAGGTGAGTCACTATTTACGGCTAATCTTGGCTCAGCTACTTCTTTAAAAGGGCCCACAGGACTTTTACTCGTGAATACCCTGAACCCTACCCTGTTGTCGTACACATTAATCCAAAGCACATACAACGAGGTTTTTTTATTATAAATGACATGTGGCCTGAAACATCCATAGGTATTACCGTTACACCTGGATTGCCAAACCGGAGTGCTGGCATCAAACATCTCGCCCCGATCTGTCCAGTTGACCATATCTGTAGATGAATAAGTTTTAAACCCACAAAATGGAGCGTCTTTTATGCCCCAGGAAAAACCACAACTGTAACTCGTCCCGTACAAATAGTATACTCCCTTAAAATAAGCGATTTCTCCATCATGTGCATCTATAGCCTCCCCCATAGAAGTAAACTTCATCACCTGCTCTCCACGTTTGTTAAAGTTTACAATGGTGGTTGATGGATTCTGGCCATAGGAAGACTTCCAGAACATAAGCAAGATGCCAAATACCATTAAAAAGATTTTAGCTTTCATATTTTGCTTGTATTTTTTTACTCAGCTTTTTAAGTACCAGGGATCGGGAGGTAGCCACCCGCTCTTTTAACTCTTTATCGTTCATCACCTCCAGATTCTCTATTGCAATCCACTGACGGCGCGCAAAATGAGGCGCCTGCGTAATTCCATGGCGGGCCACCAGATCATCGAAGTCGTCTGGATCACACTTGATGCAAATCCTGCCTTCCTCCAGGGAAAGAATCACGAAAATCTTCTCTTCTATCATAAAACAGAGCAATTCCCATTTCATGCCCTCAGTTGCCCCATCTAAAGTCAGGCAGTACTCTCTAAAAGTTTCAATATCCATATCTATTCTTTCTCCTTCTTTTCTTCGAAGAAGAGCTCACCAATTTACCACTTTTCCAGTTAACGCACCGAAGGCGCCTGCAGGTAATTTCACCAGCACCTATCTATTTGAATAGCTGTAAGGTCAAGTAGCCTTAATTATATATTAACAAGGCATTTAGTCAGTATTGATTTGGCTGCATCCAAACCAATACCAAACCAACCCCAAGCCAACCCCAACTCAACACCTTACCAAACTATATTGCAAATCGAAAGTGCCACGCTTTTTATTAAGTTTGTGGGGATGAATAAAATTACTTTGACCGCTGATGGTTCTAATACCCTATTTAATGAGGATATCGGTGAGCATTATCATTCCAAACATGGTGCATTGCAAGAAAGTAAACATGTCTTTATTGCAGCAGGACTACAATATGCGACTGAACAATTCCCTGAGGAAGCAATCAGTATCTTAGAAGTAGGGTTCGGTACTGGATTAAACTTCCTGATGACTGTTGCGTATTGTGATTATCATGAGGTTAAGTTGAGGTATACCGGACTGGAGGCTTTTCCACTGCGGTCTGAAGACTTGGAATCTACCGGCTATGATCAATATGTAGTTCCAAAAATCTGGAATGGCTTAACCTTGAATTACGGTAAAGCGATGCAGCAGGCAGTTGAAATCTTACCGGGACAACAACTGAAAATCGTGCATACCTACTTACACAGATTTCAAACTACAGAACAATTTCATTTGATCTATTATGATGCCTTTTCTGTGCAGCATCAGCCAGAGATGTGGACAGATGAAATCATCGCTCATGTTTGTCAATTTTTGAGACCCGGTGGCATATTTGTTACTTATGCCATTACAGGTAAGCTTAAGCGTGCCCTAAAAGATATCGGATTTACTATTGAAAAGCTTCCTGGTGCTGCTGGGAAGAGAGAAATGCTTCGTGCAACAAAATCCATATAAAATATAGGATTAGGAAACATCGCATCATTACTTTTGTTACATTGCTTGGCGAAAGCATCCACAATGGATTTTTAGGTCAATACATATGAAAAAAAGACAATTAGGGAATACGGACCTTGAGGTCTACCCAATCACCTTCGGAGGAAATGTTTTCGGATGGACAATCGACAAAGACACCTCATTCGATATATTAAATGGTTTTACGGAAGCTGGCTTCAATTTCATTGATACCGCAGATGTTTACTCTAAATGGAAGCCTGGAAACCAGGGCGGCGAGTCTGAAACCATCATAGGAAACTGGATGGAAGAAAAAAAGAATCGTCAGGATATCATTATCTCGACTAAAGTTGGATCTGAGATGGGTCCAGGTAAAAAAGGATTGTCTAAGAAATACATCCTGCAGGCAGCGGAAGACTCGTTGAAAAGGTTAAAAACAGACTACATTGACCTGTATCAGACTCACTTTGATGATGAATTCACACCCGTTCAGGAAACGCTGGAGGCCTATGATCAGTTGATCAAAGAAGGCAAGGTAAGATGGATCGGGGCTTCAAACATTTCTCCGGAACGTTTGATCGAATCATTGGAAACTTCTGAACGTTTGGGCCTGGCTAAATACCAGACTTTACAACCGGAATACAATTTGTACAGCAGAGAAAATTATGAAACTAAATATGAGCAAATCGCACTTGATCATAAGTTAGGTGTTTTAAATTACTATGCATTGGCCAGTGGATTCCTTACCGGCAAATACAGATCTGAAGCCGATCTGAGCCAAAGTCAGCGCGGAGGTGGAGTTAAAAACTACCTCAACGAACGCGGATTCAAAATACTTAAAGCATTGGACATCGTATCCGAGCAGTACAGTGCCAACCAGGCTAGTGTTGCCTTGGCCTGGCTGATCAAACGAAATTCTATCACAGCGCCTATCGCCAGTGTAACCAGCCTGGCACAACTGGAAGACTTAACCAGAGCAGCCGCACTAAAATTAAATACGGAAGACATAGCGATCCTGGACGACGCCAGCGACTGGAAACAATCATGAGACCTTTTTCCATTCCATTTTATGCCAAGCTTGCGCTGATCCTATTTTCGATCATAAGTTTGGGGTATCTGGCAATTTTAGGGCAAACTTTACTGGCACCGATGCTCACTTCCTTCCTGTTGGCGCTGCTGTTATTGCCCCTTGCAAACTTCCTGGAGAGGAAGTGCCGATTAAAGAGAAGTATGGCTTCCATTGTCGCCGTTGTCATCATGATTGCGGTCAGCTCTGGAATCATGTATTTTTTAGTGAACCAACTGACCGATCTCTGGCAGGACTGGCCGCTGTTGAAAAAACAGGCTGAAGTGTCTTTCCACGACGTTCAAATGTGGATATCAAGAACGTTCCACGTGAATACCAAAAAACAAATTGACTATTTGCAGAATAGTGCCACAAGTGCATTAGCTACAAGCGCAACTGTTCTGGCTGCCACGTTAGCCACGCTTTCCTCCACAGTGTTGTTCCTTTCATTCTTATTGCTTTTCACTTTTTTCATTCTAAACTACAGAAGAATATTGTTCACTTTTTTGACCTCGGTCTTTGCAGAAGAACACACACAGAAGGTAAGTGACATTGTCCAAAAGATTCAATACATCATTAAAAAATACATCACCGGGTTGTTTTTACAAATGATTATTGTGACGGGAATCATGATGTTCGTACTCTGGGTATTGGGCGTAAGGTATGCCGTGTTACTTGGTCTTATCGCAGGGATTTTCAACATTATTCCTTACATCGGAATTTTCAGTGCATTGTTAATCAGTGTCATCATCACCTTTGCAACGGCAGGTGCTGCCAAAATGCTATTGGTCATTGCTGCGTTCGCAGGGGTTCATGCCATAGATGGAAACCTATTGATGCCTTTAGTGGTAGGGTCCAAGGTGAAGATAAATGCACTCTTTGCATTTATCGGTATTGTAGTGGGCGAGATGATTTGGGGTATATCAGGCATGTTTCTTTGCATTCCCTATATGGCGATGTTAAAGATTATCTTTGATCGCGTAGATCAACTGAAGCCTTGGGGAATCCTGTTGGGTGGAGAAGAGAAGCCAAATAAAAAACGCAAAGTCTACCGCATTACCAAAAATATCAAACTAGAAGAACAAGAATAAATGCCAAATAATATCCCTCCTGTTCCAGCTGAAAATCCGGCAACAGCCTTTGAACGATTATTGACTGTACTTGATACCCTGAGAACTGAATGCCCATGGGACAAAAAACAGACCATGGAGACTTTACGTCATTTAACCATCGAAGAAACCTATGAACTCTCAGACGCTATTCTCGAAGGTGACTTACAAGAGGTCAAAAAAGAGTTGGGTGATGTGATGATGCACCTTGTTTTTTATGCGAGGATTGCATCGGAAACGAATGATTTTACCATTGTGGATGTGTTGAATGGTGTGTGCGACAAATTGATCAGCAGGCACCCGCATATCTACGGTGATGTGGAAGTACTTGATGAGCATGATGTAAAAAGAAATTGGGAGAAGTTAAAACTGAAAGAAGGAAACAAATCTGTTTTAGGAGGCGTCCCTAAAGGCTTGCCGTCTCTGGTTAAGGCTAGCCGCATTCAGGAAAAAGCACGCGGAGTAGGCTTTGACTGGGACAATAAAGAGCAAGTTTGGGAAAAAGTGGAAGAAGAACTCCAGGAGTTTAAGGATGAATACAATGTGAGCCCCAATGAGGAAATAGACATCGAAAAAGCAGAAGGCGAGTTCGGCGACCTGTTATTCTCGCTCATCAATTATGCAAGGTTCATCAACATTAATCCGGAAAATGCGTTGGAAAAGACCAATAGAAAATTCATCAAACGTTTCCAATACCTGGAAGAAAAGGCAAGAGAAAATGGCAAAGCATTGCAAGACATGACACTTGCAGAAATGGACATCTACTGGAACGAGGCTAAAAAGCTTTAACCGTGTTTTTTCTTCATGGTCATCTTGGCTTTCTGACCAATCCCATAATTGTAATCCTTAGTATTGCTTTCCTTTTTATCGTGGTAAGCGCCGCCTCCTCTTGGCTCCTCAGGATTTTCTTTTGATGTTTTGATCTTCGCTGGTTTAGCGGCTTTATCTATCACCAAGCCCTCGGGTAAATCCATCACAGGGATTTTGGCACCAATGGATTGTTCTATCTTTTTGACGTCAACGAGTTCCATATCCGTTGCAAAAGTAATGGCAACAACTTCTTCCGAACCAGACTTTACGATCCTACTTAAGAAGGTCTCCTTTTTCTCCGGAAGTTCTACATGAAATAAGAATGGGATTCCGGAAAGGTCAAGTGCAGTCGAATCACCTTCATTGGCAACAATCAAGATTCTAGCTTCAGGAGTTTCCTTGAAATCTTCAATATGGTCAAAACCAGCTTCATCAAAAAACAATGGATTGAGTACAGAAATGTCTCCTGGCTTACGGGATGGTAATGACTGACTAAGCTTTTGAGCGGTCAAGCGGGTATTTACAAATACCACTACCTTACTGAACACTTCATCATCACGAAGCATCAAGTCCAGCAAATTTACTTTAGTTTTAAAATTAGGAACCTGGTATAAAAGCAATTCATGAGTCTCGGCAGTTTTCTCTCCCAAATCTTCTACTTCCAAAGTAGTAGGGAGACTCAAAAACTGATCGATCATCTGGTTTAGTTTATCGTGTATAACAGTCGTAAAAATCAAATGCTGACACTTACCTGCACTTCTAGCCAGCTCACAAACAGGAAGCTGCATTCCTTGTTTAACAATCACTTCAGCATCGTCAACAATGAACATTTGCAACCTGTTCAGGTTTAAGCCTAGCTTTAAATAAACCGCACGCGCCCTTGTCGGTGTAGAAACCACAATATCAACACCTTCTAAAAGGTCTAATACTTGTTCTTCCATCCCGCCTGTTCCATACATCCCTATAATCCGAAGATTTCTATTTCCGCTAAGGGTTTTGAATTGCTCGATAACCGCGAGCACACGCTCCGGGTCTGGCACTAGAATCAACACTTTAGGTGCTTCATCTGTACTGTATTTTAGTTTCATTAAAACCCCAAGCACATAGGTTGTGGTTTTACCAAAACCATCCGGTCCTACAGCAATGATATCCTGACCGCCAAGAATCCTTGACATACTCTTCGCCTGGATTTCTTTCGCAGAAAGATACCCGGCATCCGTCATTGCTGAAACCAGTTGCTTGCTTAATTTTAATTTATCTAATGACACAGTTCTTTTTCTTTAATGAATAAGCTGCAAATTTACGCAATCTTAAAGCAAATCTATCTTAAGCTGAAAAATAGCGGTTAATAGCAAGTTGAACACACTATTTAAAGTTTCTTGCAGGTGGAAATACTTCTTTATCTACCGCTGTCCGCACTTGTGTTCTTTTGTTTTCTACCGGAAAAGGAGACCTTTCATCTGCTCTTGATAAAGTAAGGAGTGGCAGGTCGTCATTAGGGGTCGCCGTCAGGTCCCTGAGGAGTTTCGTCAGATCAAAACAACGCTGCACAATCACATGTACCACCTGTCCTTCTCGCTGAAGTTTGCCCTCCACCATCAGCAAACGCGAATGCAGAATCTCTTTCCTATATTTCTCAAACAGGCTCTCAAAAACCACCAGGTTGGAAAAACCGGTTTCATCTTCAATTGTGATAAAACATACCCCTCCAGCGGTTCCAGGGCGCTGCCTTACCAATACCAAGCCGGCAACCTTGACCAGTACACCATCTTTAGTGTTTTGGGTGTCTTTGGTCGATAAAATATGCAGAAGTTTTAGTTTTTCCCGTACAAAACTTACAGGATGTGCTTTCAGCGATAAGGAAGTCGACGCATAATCCTGAACGACATGCTCGGAATCGCGCATCAGCGGCAATGAAACCTGACTTTCTAATGCACTTTCTGAAGGTTGCCCTTCAAATAACGCTATAGGTCTATCGTTCAGTGCCGTCACCTCCCAAAGGGCTTGTCGTCTATCCATCCCGAGAGAACGGAAAGCATCCGCATCAGCTAACCGCTCCAGTGCCGACTGAGAAACCCCACTGTCCCTAATTTGTGTAATCGTTTTGTAGCTGGAAATTCGTCCTTTTTCCAAAAGCTCAATATCTTCTTCTTTGAGGCCTTTAATTTGTCTGAAACCCAATCTGATGGCATGATAAGCACCAACCTTTTCTTCCAGGATATTGTCCCATTTGGAGTGGTTGACATCTACCTCCCTTACTACTACATCATGGTTTTTTGCGTCGATAACAATTTGAGCCGGCTGATAGAACCCCATAGGCATGCTGTTCAATAGCGCGCCTGCAAACACATCCGGATAATGACACTTGAGCCAGCAGGAAACGTATACCAACAATGCAAAACTTGCCGCATGACTTTCCGGAAAACCATAACTTCCGAAACCCTCTAACTGCTTAAATATCCGTTGAGCAAAATCCTCTTCGTAACCATTGGCTAGCATGCCGTCGATAAGCTTTTTCTGGAAGCGGGTAACCATACCCTTGAGTTTAAAGGTGGCCATGCTTCGGCGCAATTCATCAGCTTCAGCAGCACTAAAGTTGGCGGCAACCATGGCAATTTTCATAGCTTGCTCTTGAAATAAAGGCACACCCAAGGTCCGTTTAAGAATAGCTTCAAGCGCTTTAGATGGGTAGATAACTTCTTCTTCACCATTTCTTCGCCTAAGATACGGGTGTACCATGTCTCCCTGAATTGGTCCTGGTCTAACAATTGCAACTTCAATCACTAAATCATAGAAGCAGGTAGGTTTTAGTCTCGGAAGCATCGATTGCTGTGCCCGGCTTTCAATCTGAAAAACCCCCACTGTATCGGCCCTGCAGATCATTTCATACACCTTTGGATCCTCGGTTTTATTAACCCCTGCTAACGTTAAATCCAGATTGTAATGTTGCTTAGCTAAGTCAAAGGCCTTGCGGATACACGTGAGCATCCCCAGGGCAAGCACATCAATTTTAAGAAAGCCAAGGGCGTCAATGTCGTCTTTATTCCACTCGATATTGGTACGATCCTCCATACGCGCGTTAAGTATCGGACACAAATCCGATAACTTCCCTTGAGTAATCACGAATCCACCAGTATGCTGACCCAGTTGCCTGGGGAAGCCAATCATCTGTCCCGTCAGCTGTAAAACTTTACGGAGTAACGGATCCTCTGGATTTAATCCTTGCTCTATAATCCTTTCCTCTTTAAACCATTCATTGGTAAATTCCCAGATGGAAGCGGATAAACGGTTAACGGTATCGACAGACAAGCCCATCGCTTTCCCAACATCTCTAATTGCTCCTTTTTGATGCTGTTGGGTTACAGTTGCAACAATTGCCGCACGGTCTCTGCCATATTTATTATAAATATACTGCATCACCTCTTCTCTCCGTTCGTGTTCAAAATCCACATCAATATCCGGAGGCTCGTTTCTTGCAGAGGAAATAAAGCGTTCAAACAGCAATTCAAATTTAGTAGGATCTACGGAAGTAATGCCCAAGCAATAACAGGTGGTGGAATTGGCTGCAGAGCCCCTCCCCTGACAAAGAATATGATTTTTGCGGGCATAACTAACAATGTCAAATACCGTTAGAAAATATGGTGCATAATTCATCTCTTCAATGAATTCCAGCTCTTTAGCAATCGCTTCAGCTACTTCTTTTGAAATACCTTCAGGAAAGCGTTCTTTAGCCCCTTGCCAGGTATGAAAAGTAAGTTCCTCCTGAGGACTCCTACCTTCTGTAGTAATCTCTTCTGGATAATTGTACTTTAAACTGCTTAAAGAAAACTGGCAGCAATTTGCGATGTATGCTGCGTTTTCAATGGCTTCAGGGTATTGCCGGAAAAGACGCTGCATTTCCTGAATGGTTTTCAGGTGCCGCTCGGCATTTTGATGCAGCTTGAATCCAGCATTATTGATGGTACATTTTTCACGAACACAGGTCAGCACATCCTGCAATTCTCTTCTTGCAGGATCATGGTAGTGAACATCATTGGTAGCAACCAATGGTACATTCAATTCTTTAGAAAGTTGAGCAAGTCTAAATATCCGCTTATGATCATCGCTTTGATAACTCCTGATCGCCGCCAGATATAGGAAACTCCCCAATTCTTGTTTGTATTCTTTAACCTGATGCTGAAATCCTGCTTCCAGTTGAAGGGTCTCCGTTAAAGAATCTGGTGGAATGACAATGAAGATAATCCCTGTCGAATGTTCATAAACATCAGACTTGTACAAATGGCATTTCCCTTTCTCAGTCCTTAGATTTCCTAGGGTGAGCAGACCAGATAATCTGCTATAAGCCTCTTGATTTGTGGGATAAGCCAATAAGCCAGGGCCATCCAGTAAATCCAGCCTACAACCCACAATAATTTCCAGATCCTTATCTTTAGCCGCAGCATAGGCTCGAACCACTCCCGCTAGTGTATTCCTATCGGTGATCGCTATTTTTTTGTATCCAAATGCCACAGCTTGTTCCACCATCTCTTCCGGGTGTGATGCTCCCCTCAAAAAGCTAAAATTGGTCGTTACTTGTAGTTCAGTGTATTTCATACTCAAACCCATTGCCCATTAAGCAAAATACCCATGAATAAACCATTGCTGAGCTTTAGTCAATGAATAATGGCCAGATCTAAAAATCCAATAACGCTGACCATCTTCATCTTCCACCTGATAATAATCCCGATGTTCCCCCTCATCCATCCACCATTCCCGTTCAATGCGCTCAGGTCCGTCAGCTTTTCTGATATTATGGGTAATTCCTCTATACCTAAATAGCATGGGCGGATAATCCGGAACCGGAACACTGACTTCAATAGGTTGTGGTTGGGATAACAATTGAGTCGGTCTTGGCTGAGTAGCATTCCATTCTGTACCGCTGTTTTCCTGAATAGCACTCGATTGTTTAATTGATCTTTCTGGCCAATAATGCTGGTCAGGCACATAGCGATGCACGATACTTGCTCCCACCTTAATCGTTAGCCGATCCAGCAGTTCCACAACTTTTTGATCGTCTAATCCGGGTTTAGCAGCCCAAAGCACCTCTTGTGGAAGAATGGAATCCTCTACTTTGGATACCTCCAAAACGAAGAGTTCAATACCTAAGCCAGGTGCAATTGCTGAAATCTTAAGCTCAAAAAGCGAAAACAAATGGACTTTGGAATTACTTGGTGAGTTGGTACCAATGCCAACTTTCCCAACTTTTCCATCTATTCTATAATAGGTTAAAGTGGCAGCCCTCATCCCCTTACCCTCTTCTCTTAATCGATGACACATCTTTTCCAGGAGAAGATCAATCGCGATTTCTATCCCTTTTACGGTTTTAATGGCTTCCAAACAAGGCAACCTTTCCATGTAGGGCTGCTGAAGTTGCAAGGGCATCAACACCTCTTCTATTTGCCCTAAGGCTTGGCCCAACTTACACAATAAACCTTCTCCAAACCGTCTCCTTAAAACTGATTTAGGCATCCCTATAAAACTGCGCACCTTGTTCAGGCCCAACTTCTGCAATCTTTGTAATATATTGTGGTCTAATCTTAAAGCGGCAGGATCCAATGGCAACAACGAATCAAATAGCTTTCCTTCTTCAACGATGCTTGATTTTCCGAACCGTGCAACTGCCCAGGCCGCACCAATGGTATCCGCAATACCTGCGTTTGATTGATAACCTTTAAGGGCTAGTCTGTTGACTATCTCTTGTAAATAGGCTTGCTCTCCTCCCCATAAATGAGTACATCCGCTAATATCTAAAATCAGGCCGTCAGGTGGGTCCAATGCAACAATAGGTGTATACCTGATACACCATTCACCAATGCCTTTGAGTAGTTTAAGATCCCGACCGGGTTGATCATCAAAAATCTCCAGTCCGGGGACAATTGCTTTCGCATCAGCCGTAGGCATTTGTACTTGTATACCTTCCGCTGCTGCAACTGAATTCATGGCTTTGACCACTTTTCTGCCGCGCACAGCAATCGCTGAAATCAGCGGCCTGGCTGCAAGCTCCGGGTTACGCAAGCTAAACCAATCGGTGTTTAAATAAGGAAAGCATATGGACATAAAACGTCTGCTCATATTATCCAGCCTTTAGTGATGCACTGATGGCGCTTTCCTGCGCTACTAAATTAAATTTACCGGCAAACCACTCCACATCCCAGGATCCGGGTATACCGTTTCTTACTTTCAGCAATTCTACATTCCAGCGTGGAAAACCTACACCAGGCATTCCATCGGGCAGTGCTGAAAGAATAGGTTTCACACGCCATCTGGCGACACAAGCTGTACTGGACATTTTTTGAACCTGGTCCCTCAAAATGAACCCGGTCACTTTACTTTTTTCCACGGTCAATTGTAGCCTTCGGGATTGGGTTAGATTAATAGCAGAAACTTCGGCTACTACCGCAGCCAAACCTTCGCATTTCAAGGCTTCTTCCATCGCCCACAAAACATCTTTCTCCCTTTTTAGATCAATAAATATGATTCGATCCGGTTCTACCCCAAATAGTTTTAAAGCTGGTGGAAACAACGTTCTTGAAGCACTGATCCATAAACAAGCTCCGGCATCGTGCATCAGAGATTTTAAAATCCCTCCAATGAATCCTCCTGATGCCGCAGCATGCTCTGGTTCCAGGTTTATAAATTCATGAATAGCTCCGGTAGGAAAAACAGCATTAGGAAAAGCATTTTCAATAGTTGCTAAACGGATGCGATCAACGGCGGCATCATCATGAGCTTTAAAACCCTGCAAAAGAAATATTTCCTTTTGCAGGCGTTCAATGATTTCCTGTTGTCCAAGTTCCTTTTGCATGTGTCAATAAACAAAACTAATACTAATAATATTAGTATTATAAATAATTTACTAACATTTGTAGCAAATAAACAGGATGGTATCTGCTGTCATTTCTAAAGAACCGTCATCCTGAATTTATTTCTCAAGCACGTCATCCTGAATTTATTTCAGGATCTCGAACTTTACGAAGCTGAGGTCCTGAAATAAATTCAGGATGACGGTTTGGTCGATTCAGGATGAAGTTTTTTACCAGGCTGCCATAGGGTTGTCAATCCCATCCATTACTTTGCATCAAATTAACACCAATTATGAATTCATCAAAAATTGAATCCCTCCAAATTATTGGAATCTCTGTTAGAACTACTAACGAAAATGAACAATCAGCAATAGATATTCCAGGCTTGTGGAATAAGTTTCTATCTACCAACCTGGCGTCGTCAATACCGAACAAAGTAAGTACTGACTTGTACTGCATCTACACAGATTATGAATCAGACTTTACAAAACCTTATACTACCATATTAGGGTGTCAGGTATCCTCTCTTAACTCCATCCCTGATGGTTTTGTAGGAACTACGATTAAAGCTGGAAATTATTTAACCTTCGTTGCCAAAGGTAAAATGAGCGACAATATTGTATTTAAGGAATGGCAAAAAATCTGGAGCTCAGACCTACCCAGAACTTACCAAACTGATTTTGAAGTATACGGAGCGCAAGCTCAGGATCCCGAAAATGCCGAAGTGGAAATCTTTATCTCAACACAATAAATGACCCAGCTATTCTTACTTTTTTGCAGGAACAGTAGGATTATTCAAACCTAAGGTATTGATTAACAGTGAAACGGCCGTGGAAGCACCAAAAGCAGATCCTGGTTTCGTTTCACTTGTTCTGGTACCCCATTTGGTATGGATGATCCCCACAGAATTTCGGTTATTATAAGCTACTTGAGCATTTAACTTTAACCAATCCACCAGCTCCGTTTGCTGAGTTTTAAGGGTATACATGCGCGCATATCTAGCAAATATGCCCTTAAAACCTGGTAGGTCATTACCACCATCTTCATTATTGATTACCTTCTTTTGGAACATATCATCCCGCGCATACAAGGCAATTTTACCGGCATCCACCAGATAATTTTTCTCTTTCGTATAGTTATATAGCATCGTTGCAGCGCCAAGAAATGTACCTTGATTATAAGTAGAGCTCCAGGTGCCAGTTTTTATCAATCCTGTTTTTTTATCCAGATCGATACCATCATTTACTTTACCACTAGACGCATCAAAAAGGTAATTTTTTGACCAGCTATAAAGCGCGATGGCCTTATCATAATAAGATTTATCCCCGGTCGCTTGCGCAAGGTAACATGCTGCAACCATTGCCGGACCCTGAATACAGGAGTTTTTCGAGGTCTTGGTTTCAAACCAATTCAGTCCTCCTCCATATTTATTGGTGAATGCCCTGGCATACATCTTATCAAACTGCTCCTTGCCTTTATCCAAATACATTTTATTGTCACTCAGCAAGTAGCCACGTACGCAAAACAAAACCGCCCAGGCAATGTCATCATTAAAGTCATTGTACATCCAATCAGACTTATTAACTTCAATAAAATTGGTATACATGGTATTGAACCGGTTAATGTACTTCACATCTTTGGTCACCTCATAAGCATCCAGCACCACCTCCATCATCTCTGCCCGATCCCAAAACCCCTTGCCTCCTTCCATCTTATACTGTGTAAACCAAGCTTCAAAAGCTTTATCGGCTATAACCGCTTCAGGTTGAGCTATAGGTAATCTATCTTTTTGAAATACCCACTTTTGCATTTTATCGGTGGAAGATTTAGCCAGGCTGACCGAAACACCATCTTCTTCACCTTCATTTACCAGATTTAAAGACAAGGTCTGATCACCCAGAGGTTTCAAATAGTAAGCACCACTGCCAGCGCTTTTTATTACCCACTTGACATCAGCCGCATCCGTATTTTGATGTTGCTCAATGCGGTAAGTCCCTTCAGCAGTATTGCCATAACCAAGCAGCTTTCCACTAGCCAGGTTCGTAAATATATACACTCCCTTCCCAAGGTGTTTAACCATCCACCTCTGGGCATCGCTATGAGTCTCCGTCCAGGTATCAATTGGCGTAAGATCTTCTACCGAAGAATTGCTCAGGTTCAATAGTTTATTGCTTGATCTGGATTTTATGGTGTAAATGGTGCCCGACTTAATTTTCGAAATTTGACCAAAAGTCAAGTCAGAACTTACAAAAATTAATAAAAATGGAACGGCAATCAACAAAAGGAGCTTCTTCATGATAGTCAGGATTAAAAGCACGAATATAGAATATATTTTTAAAGGATATTTTAACGATCTTACCCGCAGCTAACGCGATCAAACACATGAGAACAATCGTCACCCTACTTTTACTGGCCTTTATTACTACGTTCACATCCTCTGCACAGGAAATTAACAAAGCCAAACTGGACAGCTTTTTTAATGCCCTTGATGTCAATCATAAAAGCATGGGAAGCTTTGCTGTGTTTAAAAATGGCACATTAGCTTATCAACGATCTATCGGATACCGCCTATTGGAGAAATCAGATTCAATTGCTGCAAACTCAGAAACTCAGTACCGGATTGGTTCCATTACCAAAATGTTTACCGCAACAATGATCTTTCAGTTAATTGATGAAGGAAAATTATCATTGGATACCAAACTAGCTAAATTCTTCCCCCAATTGCCAAATGCTGAAAAAATCAACATTGAAAATTTGCTAATGCACAGCAGCGGACTAATGGATTATGTGAACGAAATATCAGATAAGTCCTGGATTACCAAACCACACCCTAAAAAGGAATTGCTGGATACCATTACCAGAAGAAAAGTAAATTTTGAACCGGGGGCAAAACAACAGTACAGCAACTCAGGATATCTTTTGCTGAGCTATATTCTGGAAAAAATTACGGGCAAAACTTACAGTAAATCTCTTGAGCAAAGAATAATTAACAAGATTGGCTTAAAAAGCACCTCCTCTTCAAAACTCAATAATACTGGTGCCTTAGAAGCAAGGCCTTATAGTCGCGCAACCTCCTGGGAAAACGTAACTGATATTTATTTCCCAAATGTAATTGGGGTAGGTGATATCTTGTCAACGCCTCAAGATCTTCTCATCTTCATCAATGCGCTAACTTCAGGGAAACTGGTAAGTGCAAACAGCTATTCGAAAATGACCAATTTTAATGAGAAAAGTATTTTTGGGATGGGTATAGTTAAAGTACCGTTTTACAACCAATCCGGAGTCGGCCATACGGGTGGAACTTACGGCACTTACAGCGTTTTGTTTGGCTTCCCTTCCAGCGGAATTTCAATTGCCTCCTGCGTAAACGGGCTCAATTATCCAATTAACGACATTAGTATTGCTATGTTGAGTATTTGTAACAACGTCAAGTTTAGAGTACCTACATTCCAAGAGTATACTGTCAAAGCGGAAGATCTAGATCCCTATTTAGGTGTATACGCTACTGCTGAAATTCCTATTAAAATTACGATTACCAAAAATGGAAAATCTTTAGTGGCACAGCCGACCGGTCAGCAAGCCATTCCTTTCGAAGCCTTTGAAAAGGATAAGTTTAGATTTGATGGTGCAGGAATGACCTTAGAGTTCAATGTGAAAAAGGAAGAAATGATTACCACCCAAGGCGGACGGACCATTATTTTTACGAAAGAAAAAAAATAAGCTAATATTTTTAAGGTCAGAGTGCTTGCTGGAAATAAATTGTATTTTTAGCTATGCATCATTTGGTGATTCAATACACCTGTCTTCTGTTTGTGATTGTTTTTGTGGTGATGCTCGCCCAAAAACTTAAAATTGCTTATCCTATTTTACTGGTAGTAGTTGGGCTACCGCTTGGTTTTGTTCCTTTCCTGAAAGGAATAGAAATAGAGCCAGAATTGATTTTTGTAATCTTTTTACCACCCCTTTTATATGAAGCTGCATGGAATACCTCATGGAAAGATTTCTGGAAATGGAGGCGGGTAATCAGCAGTTTCGCTTTCCCGGTAGTGATACTTACCTCCTGCGTCATCGCCTATATCTCATCCAGTATCATCCCCGGTTTCACCTTGGCAACTGGTTTTCTGCTTGGTGGAATTGTCTCTCCTCCCGATGCGGTATCGGCTACGGCAATCTTGAAAAACCTTAAGGTTCCAAAAAGATTTGTGTCGATCGTAGAAGGGGAGAGCCTGCTGAACGACGCATCCAGCTTAGTCGTTTTTAGATTTGCTCTTGCCGCAGTGCTCACAGGTAACTTTGTCTTTAAACATGCAGCCCTGGATTTTGTGCTCGTGATCGTAATGGGAATAGTAATAGGCGTGTTGGTGGCCCTATTATTTTACGCCATTCATAGGTGGTTGCCCACCTCCACCAACATTGATGTGGTACTTACTTTTCTATCTCCCTATGCAATGTATATCATTGCTGAGCAGTTTCATTTCTCTGGAGTATTGGCGGTTGTTAGTGGCGGATTGTTTCTTTCGGCTCGGCGCCACGAGTTCTTATCTCATCAAAGTCGCCTTAGGGGAATTAATGTGTGGGAAGCTGTTGCCTTTGTACTAAATGGATTTGTGTTCATTTTGATCGGACTCGAATTCCCGGTAGTCATTAAAAATCTAGGCCCTGAGGGATTTCAGTCAGCCATCAAATATAGTTTGATCATTACCGGCATTTTAATTGTCACCCGTTTTGCCAGCACAATTGGGGCTACACTAATTACCATGTTTATGGGGAGGTACATCACCGTTGCTGATAAAAACCCGGGATGGAAAGCCCCAATGTTGTTGGGCTGGACTGGAATGCGTGGTGTGGTATCACTCGCTGCAGCGCTAAGTATTCCAATAGCGCTAAAGTCAGGAGAAGCTTTTCCAAACAGAGACATGATTCTGTTCATCACATTTACGGTTATCCTGGTAACGCTGGTTTTACAAGGATTGACCTTACCTCCAATAATCAAATGGATGGATATGCCTGATCCGGATCTGACCATCTCCTTTGAGCAACAGCGTCAATTGGTGCGTAAGAAAATGGCCCACTTGTCATTGAACATCCTAAATGATGAATTCGCCAGTCACCTCGCAAATAATGATATGGTAAAAGCACTTCACCTGAAATATACCACAGATTTTGATTTACTTAAGGACTGGGAGAAACCGGACAATGAAAGTCGGGCGGTGGCTTTCTATAAAGATTACCGTGAAGTATTAGCTAGATTATTGGAACAGCAACGTGCCCTGTTGCTGACGTTGAACAAAAAAGAGAACGTTAACGACGATTTGGTGCGCCAACAATTGGAACTCCTTGATCTCGAAGAAGAGAAGTTAAGGCAACACTTTGAGACCGATGCAAAATAAAAGTAATTAACCAGTTATCAGATTATTTCGATCAGTTCCAGGCCATTTTGGATCATTATGATTAATTTGGTCTTAACCATAGTATAAACATTGCATGATAAAAGTCAGATCTTTTAAAGGAGTAGCCTTGCTTGCGGCAACCGCTCTTTTTTCAACAGCTATTGCGTATTCGCAAACCACAAGCAAGCCCGTGAAGTTTAAAAAACATGTGTTGACCACTGATTTCATTTCAGAAGGTTCTGCTGTAGGAGATGTGAATAAGGATGGCAAGCTCGATATCATTGCCGGCGCTTATTGGTTCGAAGCACCCAATTGGAAACAACATGAAATCGCGAAACCCATAAAGAAGTACGACTGGAAGACAGAGTATTCGAATTCCTTTCTTAACCATGCAATGGATATCAACCAGGATGGTTGGGTAGACCTGATCCGTGTCGATTTTCCAGGAGAAGCTGCCGTATGGTATGAAAATCCCAAAGGTAAGGATACATTATGGACAGTCCACCCACTCTACTCTTCTGTAGGAAATGAATCACCGCGCTTTGTCGACATGGATGGAGACGGTCGGATAGATTTGCTTTGCAATGATTCCAAGGGAAACAGAATGATCTGGTTAGAGTCTCCGAAGAAAAAAGGGGCTGCAGAATGGACCGTCCATGTTATTAGCGATGTGAAAGATAGGGCGACGCATCAGTTCACCCACGGATTAGGTTATGCGGATATGAATAAAGATGGCAGACCGGATGTCATCACCAGAACTGGATGGTGGCAAGGGCCTGCAGATGTAAAGCAACAAGGCAACTGGGAATGGCATCCGGCAGATCTGGGCGAGGATTGTTCACAGATGTATGCGATGGATTTGGATAAGGATGGCGATATCGACGTGATCAGCGCCTCCGCGCATAACTTTGGGATATGGTGGCATGAACAGGTTATTGACGGCCAGGGTGGCATCACCTGGAAACACCACGAAATTCTAAAGACCTTTTCTCAAACTCATGGGCTTGGATTGGTCGACATGAACAGGGATGGAAACCCGGATCTCGTGACCGGTAAAAGATTTTTCGCACACCATGGGCATGATCCCGGAGAGTATGATCCAGCGGTATTGTATTGGTTTGAATATAAACCGGGTAAAACGCCGACCTGGATTCCTCATGAAATAGATAGCGATTCGGGGAACGGTTTGCAGACCAATGCGCTTGACATGAACAAGGACAAATTGGTAGATATGGTTGTTTCTAATAAAAAAGGGGTGTTCTTTTTTGAGCAACTAAAATAGTCGCAGCTAAACAATTCTACCCTAGGACTAAAATAGTTGCAGACTGATATTCTGCGCTGAGGATGCGGAAGACCCGGGCTTTGGTTTGGTTCTCACTTTCTGCTCGTTAATCCAAGCTTTGTAGTTCTCCGTTAAGATTGGATCTTTTAACAACCCCGAGGCATATTGCATCTGTGACACCTTATTTTCAATGATTTGCCTGTACTTCAAAAGCATATGCTGTATTTGTTGCTGGATCTTGTTCTTAGGTTTTACCCTAATGTTCTTATTTAACGCATTTAAAAGCTGTAGCGTAATCTCCTTTCCAAAATAAGCCAGTGCAGATTCAATTCTTGTTTGTAAAGCTTGTTGATCGCTAAAGCCTGATTGCTGATGAAGAGATTTAACCTGGGTTTGAAACTTTGCAGCTACGCCAATTAAATCAGCGACAGATTTCTCCAACTGCTGCATGAGCACCTTAATTTCAGGAATATTCGCCTTTGCTATTTCAGCATTGCTGGTGATGGTTTCCAATCCAATCTGCAAGCTGTATAAAGAGAAGTTGGAAAGCACCAGATCTAAAATGTAGCGCTCCTGCGACTGATGGAGTAAATTACCCATTTCCTCCACAGAGGATGGTTTCATGTAATTGATCACCTCGATGTTCGAACGCAAACTTTCCGTGCTGATTTTCGACTGTAAAATCAAACCGTTCAATGTGCGAACACGGCTAAGCGCAACGTAAACCTGTCCGGCAACGAACGACTTGCCTGCATCAATAATGGCATGATCGAAAGTTAATCCCTGACTCTTATGAATGGTCACTGCCCAAGCCAATTTTATAGGATATTGAGCAAACTCGCCCACCTGTTGTTGTACAATCGCCTCTTCTGTATCTGTCTTATATTCAAATGATGCCCATGAAGATTTTTCAAGCAGCAAATCTTCTTCCTGTGGAAACGAAATCCAGATCTCATTATTTCTGATAGACTTGACCTTTCCAATCTTACCATTGTAAAACTTGCGGTCATCTCCTGAATCATTTTTGATGAACATCACCTGAGCACCTTCTTTGAGCTTCAAACTTTGTTCAGCCTGTAGCCCTAAATCTCGGAACTCCCCACTAATCTCGCCTTCAAAGGTGTATTCTACACCATGCAGGTCGTCCAGCTTTTTCTTGTTGATGGAGTTGGCTTCTGCATTATGAGAGGTAATAATGATGGGATTAAGATCGGGAGTGGCAATGAAATCAGGCTGATATTGTTTATTTAACAATGCCAGGCTTGCCTCATTGATTTGGTTATTGCGAATGTCATTTAGGATGTTGATGAATTCAGGCTCCGTCTGCCTGAATACAGTAGTCAGCTCAACTTGTAGCAATGGATTTCTTCGAACGACCAATGCATCGAAAAAATATGGAGAGGGATAGGCTTCCCTTAAAAAAGCCCATTCTTCTCGTTTCGTAACGGGTGGTAACTGATACAGGTCTCCGATCAGCAATAGCTGAACTCCGCCGAAAGGAGTATTACTTTTTCTTACAGAACGAAGGATGGCGTCAATTACGTCGAGGAGGTCGCAACGAACCATGGAAACTTCATCGATAACCAACAGTTCTAATTCATTGAGAAGATTAAGTTTATCCCTGCCATAGGAAAGTTCTGAGACTAATGACTGAATAGAGATGATCCCTGATTGTAGCGTTTGAAGATTGATATCGCCTGGAAAAAAGGAGCCTGGAGGCAACTGAAAAAGGGAATTTATAGTAGTGCCTTTTGCGTTCATCGCGGCGACTCCGGTTGGAGCCACAACGATGATCTTTTTAGCGCTCTGTTCTTTTATCTTTTTAAGCAAAGTCGTTTTACCAGTCCCTGCTTTTCCTGTTAAGAAAATGCTTTGATTGGTATAATCGATAAAAGACATGACCATTTCAAATATCGCATCTGCAGAATTCCCATCTCCCATGCTACAAATCTAAAGAGAAATTCTCTGGCTTAATACCCATGTTGAAATGTAATTAGCGCAGTTGATATTCGTAGTTAAAGCGACCCAATGGAGCTACGTCCCCGTTAACAAGAAAGTCCATTTCGTTACCTTGTTCCTGCATATGATCTGACCATTTAAATTGAAAGCTATTTCCCGCAAGTTTTAGGAGTGTTTTTGGTATGCCGATTTCCATCTGAGACCCTGCGATTCGAAAAGGTACTTTACCTACCAGCTCCCAAGCTGACCCGACTGACTTCTCCAAAAATGCCAGGCCTCCAACTGGAGACTTTCTATTAATTGCAAAATCATATCCCTCCCATCCAGTATTTTTGTCATTGTCAGAATCTATAAACAGTCTCATCCAACATGGGTCTGAAGGTTTCGTCAACGTTGTGGCGGTCTCCACATAAAAGTAAAGACGACTTTTATCCTGAGCTACTTTAGCCCTTATGATATCATTCCGACCCGTATTATTCGAGTAATGGGTACCGGCAAACCCATCAGCATCACGGTGCAGGGTATTGCCCTTGTGAGATCTGTAGTCCGGCAAAATAGATTTCCACTCCTCAAACTTCCCATCTATTGCTACCGTTTTCTGTGGCGACAAAGGCTCTGGTAGAGGCATACCTTTGAACCGACGTATGTTGGCAATCAACTGATAATAGTAATTATCCTGATGACCACCCTTCATGGGCTCTATATCGCGACTATGTTCCGTATCAAATTGATCAGGAAAGGCGTTGGGTTGCCCCTGCCATTTCTCATATCGACCTGCAATCCATTCGTTCCATCCCGTAACGAATACAAACTCCACATTCTTCTTTAGAGCGTAGTTCCATTGCTCTTGAAAATTTAAGCCATATTGGTGAGCATCTGGTCTCAGATCTTGTCCTCTTTCACTAGTATAACTTCTTCCAAAAGCTCCCTTAGCATTCATAGCGCCTAAGCCCTTTGCCTTAGTCCAATTCTGTGAGGTTCCTACAGTCATCTGCTCAAAGCTTCCGTCCGGTTTTCTAACAAATCCATGCTGCGGATAGATTTCCAGCCAGCCCCAGTGGTCATTCCTCTGTGGCCCCCTATCGTATACCGGTTGGCCAGGTCGAAACGTGAAGAATTCTTTAATTTCTAAATCTAGATTGTCTGGATACGCCATGATCAAAGGTTTTCCTTTCCATTGAAACCATAAATCTTTGTACAGTCCGGGTTTGTAGAGATCATCGTAAACTTGACCAATTGCACTTTTGGTAGCCGCGGTTGGCCCGAATCCCATCATAAAGGCGATTTGTGGGGTTTTTATTCCATTCTTTCGAGCCTCGGTAAACACTTCACAAAGTGCCATATAAGCAGGCTTCCATACGAAGTCACCATTCGTGCAATCAAACATAATCATATCTACACCAGCATCAGCAAGCATCTCAGCATGCTTGTACAATACCCATCTGTCCATATTTGTATAGTAGCCAAACAGCGGTTCGTTCCAAAAATTCATGATGTTTGATGGCCATGCCGGATGCTTAAAATCATGGATTGCCTCTGGATATTTTTGCAGGAAAGCAGTGGTATTATTTGGCTTGTTCGCAGCCTGTGCATAATGCCAGGTCCAATAGAAGAGGCCAACAAATTTATCTTTCTTCAGCCCTCCTACTTCTTTGTAAGTCGGTAGTTTTCTACCCAAGGCATCCGTAGCAGGTAGACCAGCGGAATAGTTTGTGAGTTGTTCCTGAGCATGGGCGGAAGGTATAATCAACCAGCCTATGAAGATGATAAAAAATAGCTGTCGCATCCCTGTAATTTAAGGGAATTCCAGGAAGAAAACTACAAGTTTATTTAAATCGAATGGCTTTAAGCGGACTGATCTTACTCACCAGTAAAGAAGGTAAAATAAGCACGATCAAACAAACTGCTCCCGTGCAAATATTCAAAACGACTACGTCAAGGAGATGGATCTCCATCGGTACGTAGGCCAAATAATAAGACGTTTGGTCCAGCTTAAAGATGTGTGTCTGTGTCTGTAAAAGTGCCAATCCTAAACCCAGGGCATTTCCAAGCAGCAGCCCTAAACCCACCAGGTATAGTGCATTGTACAAAAATATCTTCATCACACTAAAATCTGTCATACCAAACGCTTTAAGCATCCCGATCATATTTGTACGTTCGAGAATCATGATCAGGAGTGCCGTAATCATATTGATCACCCCAACAACCATCATCAGCACCAGCAACACTTTTGTATTTACGTCCAATAAAGAAAGCCAGGTGAAAATGGCTGGAAAATAATCCTGTACCGATTCAGACTTCAGCTTAATCTCTAAGCCTTCGTAAATACCGGTAGAAGTAGATTTAAGTTTACTAAAATCCTTAATGCGAATCTCTATTCCCCCAATTTCGTTTGGATTCCAATCGTTCAGTCTACGTATCAGGTTGATATCACCAAGCACAAAATTCTTATCAATCTCTTCTACTCCAATACTGTAAATACCAACAATCGTAAAGGGTCTTCTACGCGGGGGATTTTGCACAAAATGCATGATGAAATTATCGCCGACCTTCAACTTCAGCCGGTTTGCAGTAAACTGGGAGATCATGATTTGTTTGGTGGCGCCTGCGCTGTCAGAAAAGTTCAGCACCTTTCCGCTCACCATATGCTTATTGATGTAATCCCAGTTAAATGTAGAGTCTATACCTTTAAAGTTGATTCCCTCCACCTCATCATTTGCAGATATAATGGCGGGCTTAGTCGCGTAAGGTTGGAAATAGGCTACCTGCGGATTCTTCTTCAGATCAGCTATCGTTGCCGGCGCCGGCACAAATGGAGAAAGCTCGAATGAATTGTTCAGGTCATATTTAAAGATCCTGATGTCCCCAATGTAACCCCTTACCTTATCCTGGATTTCCGTTTTGAAGCCTTTGATAATTCCTATCGAGAGCATCATTACCGCCAAACTCAGCATTACGCCAATAATAGCAATCCGAACGATCAGTTTAGAAAACGTACGTTCGGATTTAATGGCAATGCGCCCTGCAATAAAATATTCTGTATTCAATACTTGCTTCCTTAGGTGACCCCGCAAAAATGCAAATAATTATTGTTTAATGGTGAGCAGATATTCTACAATATTAGCCAGGTCCTTTTCGCTCAGTTGAAGTGCAGAAGGTTCAGGCATAATCGAAGTAGAGAACTGCTTGCGGGTAGCAATATCAGCAGCTTTTACATTGTACTTTTCACCACCCATTCCTTTTAGAACTACAGTTTCGCCGTCTGCCTGCAAGAAACCCGATACCGTTGTACCATCTTTCTTGGTAATTAGCCAAGACTCATAGCCAAAGGCCATACCAGCACTTGGGTTAACGATTGCATCTAACAATCCGCTCTTCTCAAACTTCTTGTTAATAAGGGTTAACTCAGGACCAATATTCGCGCCTTCGTTGCCTACTTTGTGGCAGGTCATACATTTGTTCTGGAACAGCACACGTCCAAGCTTGGCATCTCCCTGCAACTTGGCAATCTTCGGAATGGAGAGAGCGACGTCTACCCCAGGCTTTTTGAAGTAATCACTTGCCAAAACGCGCACGGTTTGATCCGGGTTGTTAAAGATAACTTTGCTCACTTCTGCAGTCTGTTGAGTAGAAAGCTTTTTTTCGGCAGCCAGGCCAATCAACATCTCTCCACCCACTTTATCTTTCGCCATCGCAGTGATCGCATCTATCTTATCTTTTGCAGAGGAAGCATTATTCTCAAGCTTGAGCTTCTGAGCAAGCATTTTCTTCTGACTCTCCGCACTTATTTCTGAATCAGTAGCCGGTAAATTCATTTTAAAATCACTCCAATCATTGCTCTGACGGTAACGCAACCACCACATTGCCTGGGCGCTGACCTTCGAATCTTTGTTGGAAAGCAAGGCCTGCATTGCATCAACAGCCTGCTGGTCCTTGATGAAGCCTAAACTAACGATGGCCTGTTTTCTCAAAGCATCTGAAAGCTGAGTAGCTCCAGCACGTTCCTTTAAAGCGGAAATGGCAGCCTTAGGATGCAAGCGCCACATCAAATCTGCATATTGGGTAGACCATTTTAGCGGCTCCGCTCCCAAACTGTTATTCAAGGGAGTATACAACGCTTCTTCCTTACCTTCTGCACCCAAACCCAGCGCTTCAAGATAATACCTGTCATTGCCCTCATAATTGGTGGCCAACGACAGTATAATATCTTTAACAGCCGCATAAGGCTCATTCCTCAGCGATACTGCTACTTCTCTCCTAACCGCTGGAGATGGATCTTTACTCAGTTGCAAAGCATATTTCAGGAAGTCTGTTTTTACATCTCTCAATGCCCTGAAGGCTGCTATTCTCAAATTGGGGTCCGTATCTTTTAATAGGTTCTCCGTCTCAGTAACCCCTGCAGGACCCATATTTGACAACAGCCAAATGGCCCTTGCTCTATAATAAGGATTTGTACTTGACAATATTTGCTTCACCGCTTTTACCGCTTTTGCGCCCTGTGCAGCCAATAAAACAAATCCTGAATTGCGGACATTTACTGCAGGACTTAAAAGTGCAGCAATTTGACCTTTAGTATTTTTCAAATTATACTTAGGACTGGTCAGTTTCTTCCCCTTAGGGGCAATTCTGTAAATTCTTCCTGTTCCGGTGGTGTCATTCATGCGGTGACCGCCCACCATACTGTCGTACCAATCTGCTACATAAATAGCTCCATCCGTACCTATTGCCACGTCACTTGGACGGAACCATTTAGATTTATCCCCGTCGGCAGCGTAGCTTTGCGCAGAAGCCACATCTTTATCTGGAAGGGAGGTGATTAAGTTTTGTCGTTTTAAATCATATCCGGCACCTTTCGTTGCTGGGTTATAGGCAAACACCACATTTCTACCAGCGTCGCAGGCCAACAACATGCCACGGTATTTTTCGCCCAACAAATCACTTTCATTGAAAGCAACACCTGTTGGAGAACCTGCACCGGTGTTATCTCCGAACGGCAGCACTCCTGGGTCTTCCTGATGCCAGTGTGCGTCAGGTGTGTTTTGATCCGGACGGCGATCTGCCTCCCAACGTCTTGTTCCGTCGGCGCTTGCGTAACCCATATTGGCACCTTCCATCAGCCAGGAAACCCTTACACCCCGGTTTCCATCGTCATCATTGTCATTCTGCCACATGTTGCCATAAGAATCCACTGTGAATTCATAAGAGTTGCGGAAATTATGCCCAACTACTTTTAATCCTGTTCCATCCGGGTTAACGCGCATGGCAATTCCCCCAACCCACATTTTGCCATCATCACTAATCAAACCGCCTTTGTTGCTATTGTTGTAAGGAGATCCACCGTTGTAGTTACTCCCAGAACGGAGGTTCCATCCAGCTTTATCAGTCACCATGTGCGGACCAGCATTGCCTGCGTTGAAGTAATACTTTCCGTTAGGTCCTGAGATCAGTGCATGAAGACTATGATCGTGATCTTTACCTCCAAAACCGGTAAGGAAAACTTCTTTTTTGTCTGGTTTGTCATCTCCATTTTCATCCGTATAAACAATGATAGACGGTGCACAGGATACGATAACTTTGTTGCCGATCACAGCGATCCCTAGAGGTGCCAATAGGTCTTTATCCTGCACAAAAACTTTTGAAGTTTCAGCTACGCCATCTCCATCTTTATCTTCCAGAATAACGACGCGATCACCATCAACCCGATCCTGGTAATGAGGCGCTTTGTTGTTGTACTTCCTATAATTTACAGCTTCTGTGACCCAAATTCTTCCTTTAATATCTACATCTATGTTGGTGGGGTTATAAAACTGAGGTGATTCTGCCCACAACGTAGCTTCCAGATCTTCAGGTAAGAAGAGCTGCGTTTGTTCAGATTGGTATTTATCTTCCAACTGAAGGGTATGTGGAGTTTTTGAAGTGTATCCGGAAACCACGGTTAGTGCCGCAGCAAATACAAGTAATTTGGTTTTCATGGTGGCTATTTGGTTTTGCAGCAACAATATAGTAAACTCTTCGGAAAACTTTATATTTGTTAACCTATGATGTCATCAATTGTAAATATATCCAGCACACTATTGCTTGCATTGTCTTTTCAGGCATGTAATGCGCCTAAAGTCGTCATCAATCCAGCCGTTCCGAATCCTTACGAAGTCAAAGCGGAAAACATTGATCCTCCGAAGGTGATTAAACTGCTTACTGGAGCTGAGCAAACCAATTTGTATGTCCCTTATCTCAAAGGGAAACGCGTTGGCATGGTGGTGAATCCAACTTCCATCATTGGAAAAGAAACTTCGGTGGATAGTCTCCTGAAATTGGGCGTTAAGATAGTGAAGATCTTCGGACCGGAACACGGGTTCAGAGGCAATGCCAGCGCTGGAGTTAGTGTTTCTGACGACGTGGATGCAAAGACTGGCATCAGGGCCATCTCTCTGTATGGCAAACATGCAACACCTACCAAAGAAGATTTAGCAGATGTTGACGTGATGATTTTTGACATTCAGGATGTTGGCGTAAGGTTTTATACCTATATCAATACTTTACAACATGTAATGGAAGCCTGTGCGGCAAACAATAAGGAAGTTCTCATTCTCGACAGACCGAATCCGAACGGCTTTTATATTGATGGCCCTATTTTGGATCCGAAGTTCAAGTCTGGTATCGGATTAAAACCTATACCTGTGGTACACGGACTGACGGTTGCTGAATATGCACAGATGCTAAATGGTGAAGGCTGGCTGGACAATAAGCTAAAATGCAAGCTAAAAATAATTAAAGTAGCGAATTATACCCACGATACGCCCTATGAGTTACCGGTGAAGCCATCACCAAACCTAAACACTGCGCAGTCCATCTTATTATATCCATCCACTTGCTTATTTGAAGGTACTTATCTGAACCATGGTCGTGGTACCCAATTTCCTTTTACAGTGATCGGTTCGCCATTTTTAAAAGGCAAGTTTGGCTTTTCTTACACTCCGATTAGCATTAAAGGCATGGCAGAAACACCACTCTTCATGAACCAGGTTTGTTATGGACTGGATTTAAGAAACTATGATGTTTCAAAAATCAGGAAAGAGAAAAAGCTAAATCTGAGTTGGATGATCGAGTTGTATAAAGCATCTCCTAACAAAGCGGATTTCTTCAATACCAAACTCAGCAAGGAGATGGGAACTATTGAGCGATTGATCGGTGTGGCCGATCTTAGAACACAAATTATAGCTGGTAAATCGGAAGCCGAGATTCGTGCAAGCTGGGAACCGGGTTTGAGTCAATACAAAACAATGCGCAAGAAATATCTGTTGTACGAGTAAATCGAATACTATGAACAGCGCGCCTAAAAAGACAAACGACAAACCAAGCAGCAATTTTCAGGAAGAAACGCCTAAAGGAAAAGTACCGGAAGGCGATAAAGCAGTAAAGCAACCGGAAGATAAAGACTACAATAAAGAAGAAGCTGGCTTTAAAAACCCTGCTAAGCGTAGGGAAACAGATGAGCAGCCGGTTAATCCGATCAAAACTCCGCCAAAGGACGTGTAAACTGGAATGCGTTAGTTGAGAGATTTAATTTCTCAGAAGTCCATGAGCCCCTGAAGGATTCTCTCACCCAAATAGGTTTTTCTATCATCTACTAGTGTCGCAGAATATCTCGGTTACAAAGAAGACAGTTCTCGCAAAACATTCTATGGTGTACCCGCTACAAAATTCTATGTAGAAATAACCTCTAGAATCATCAGTCGCTTCACGTAATACATTGCCGTCTTCATATCTACCACGATACATACTATCTATTGTTGTTATTTCTGTACCAAGATCTGTCAGATTCAGTGACATATAGTTCACTGTGGCATCTTTTAAGACCAGCTTTACAGCTTTATTAGAGGAATTAAATGATAGTGTAAGTTCATGGTCTTTCGAAAAAAGTATAGAATAGCAATCGTAATCATTGTGAAGATCAAAATGTTCATTTTCAATATCTATCTCCAATAGGCTCTTGAATAGTTCAGCAGTAACAATTTCTGTTTCCCTCATTGTTGTATTTCAAATCATGTCGATAAACGACAAAAAAATAAAAGATCTCTTACCCAAAATTTAAAGAATATAATCAGTTAATCAATATGTAGTTCGTACTGCGGATATGGGATTAGCGCTCGCAATCAGGTTTTGGATAATTTTTCTTTATTCTTTCTATAGATCCTGTAGGTAGATCCCATTCATACGTATATGATTTCCCTTCCAATGGATAATATATCTTTTTATATTTCGACTTTGATGTATTGTAAACTCTTAATACTATATAAGAGTACGAAAGCCATACTTTAGGCAGATTGACCTCATATTTATATATTACGTGTTTGTTATTACAGGTTTCATAATAGTTGAATGTAAGCTCTAAACTATCACTAAAAATCATATTCTCATCTATACCAAAAGATAGATTTCCAGGAATATAAGTTGAATGAACAATTTGATTTAGGGAGTCCTTTGTTTTAAAAGCTAAAGCAATTTTGGCAAGCTCTCCTATAACAACTTTTCCATCCACGGTTATGATGAAGTTCGCTGACGGATATGTCGTTTGGCTGTATCCATTAATATAGCTAAGAAATAGCAAAATAATAAGTATGGGGTTTTTCATATTATTGACCTCTATTTAGCATTCTATTCATAATCGTTTCAAACTGGTTTCCTACAATATTTCTAGCTGCGCCTTAAGTTAGTTGAATGGAAACTTGGGTTTGATTAATTATAATGGTTCTGCCTTGTTTACATCTGTAACAGATGGAGTAAAGTGCCTTCCTGCATCTTTTAAATCAATTGGGAGATTGTAATCAATGGATTAAGACCTCAATACCTAAAGATAAGATTACTTTATTTAATTCAATACAAAGCTAGGATTAGTGAGAATTTAACTCGAAGCTCTAAACTAGCTGTACGGATCGGTTATGCACTCTTTTTTGCCAATGCTTTTTTGCTTGCTGCTTTCTTGATGATGATCTTTTTATTCTGAACAGCTTTTAGGAATGACATGAGTACTTTTTCGTCGTTTTCCAGTGCCGTATTGCTAACTGCAGGCTTGATATTTATTTTCTTTAAATATTTTCCAAGTTGATCATTTTCAAATGCTTCCAATAATACAGGGTAAACATAAGAACTTTTGCATACCGCTCTGGTGTTGCCCAACTTGCTCGCCACGCAGTCAAGTACCTGAACGATCACTTTCTTCTTGGCGGTAGCAGTTTCAGGAGCTTCCACACAACATTTTGCGAGTTGCCTTAAGGCTTCCAATGTACCACCCCAGGTTCTGAAATCTTTCGCGGTAAAATCGCAATCTGTGATTTCTCTGATGTAATTATTTAGCTTTCCAGAATCAATTGGACGGTGCTCGTTACCCTCAGTATAATACTGAAAGAGGTCCTGACCAGGAATCTCCATACATTTTTTCACCAGCTTAGCCAGCGTTTTGTCATTGAGATTTACATCCTGTTGCACCCCTTTTTTCCCGATAAACTTTAGCCTCAAGTGATTGCCTTGTATTTTGACATGTTTGTTTCTTAAGGTGGTTAAACCATGACTACCATATAGTTCTCTATAGGCATCATTACCAACCCTGATCAGCGTTTTAAGCATGACCTGCATGCAGATCGCCAATACTTTCTGCTCATCAAACTCCTTGCGACGCAGGTCTTTTGCGATACGCCGACGGGCTAAAGGGAGCGTTTTACCAAATTCTAACAACCGAAAATATTTACTTTCAGACCTTCTTGATGTCCAATCAGGATGATACCTATACTGTTTCCTGCCTGCAGCATCCGTCCCAGTCACCTGCAAATAAGCGCTCTTTCTATTGGCGATCCAAACATCTGTCCATGCTGGTGGAATTACTAATGCTTTGATCCTATCCAACTTATCTTCATCCTTAACCCGTTCCCCATCTTTTGTTTCATAATGAAAATGACCAGGCTTACCTTTTCGGTAAATCCCTGGCTGACTATCGGTCGCGTAAGTCAAGCCGCTTAATTTGATTTCATCCAGGGTCTGTACCATAAATTGTGGAAATATCCGTTAAATTTGATTGCTGTTACACATAAACATAGATTGATGAAAATAGTTTTTATGGGGACACCCGATTTTGCAGTTGCTTCTTTGAGCGCTTTAGTGAACGCAGGATTTGAGGTCGTAGGTGTCGTTACCGCCGCAGATAAGCCTGCCGGAAGGGGACAAAAACTGCAGGAAAGTGCGGTAAAACAATACGCTATCTCACAAGGAATCAGGGTGCTCCAACCTTTGAAACTAAAAGACCCGGTTTTCGTTGAGGAGTTAAAAAGTTTGAAAGCCGATCTTCAGGTCGTAGTCGCTTTCAGGATGTTGCCGGAGATTGTTTGGGATATGCCACACAACGGCACCATTAATTTGCATGCTAGCCTGCTTCCTCAATACCGTGGAGCAGCGCCTATTAACCACGCAATTATCAATGGAGAGAAAGAAAGTGGCGTAACCACCTTCTTTCTAAAACATGAAATCGATACGGGAGACGTGATCTTTTCTGAAAAAGTGCAGATCATGGACGACGAAACGGCTGGCGAACTGCATGACAAACTTATGGAAGTTGGCGCAGGATTATTGGTCAAAACAGTGACGGCAATTTCCAGTGGAGACTTCTCTGAGCAACCACAACCGGAAAGTGACGAGCTTAAACGCGCCCCCAAAATATTTAAAGACGATTGCCTGATTGACTGGAATCAACCTGCTCAAACCATATTCAATATGATCAGGGGATTGAGCCCCTATCCCACAGCTTTCACCAAGCTCAACGATAAAACACTTAAAGTGTTCAAAGCAGAACTGGAGGAAAAGGAACCCGGTATCGCTTCCGGAGGCTTTTTAACCGATGGAAAAACCTTTCTGAAATTCGCTACTAAAGATGGGTTTATCAAACTGATCGACGTACAATACGAGGGTAAAAAAAGGATGTCCGTCGAAGAGTTCTTAAGGGGCGTCAGGTTGTAGGCCCACCCATCACTCTTTTACCTTAATCGTCCGAGTAAAACTTCCAATTCTACCCTCCATATCACTTCCCTCTAATTTTATAGTATAGCTTCCAGACGCATCTGAAGTGTAAAAGCGCATCCTTGCTTTTCCATTCAGATCAGTGGTTACATCAGGCTCCCAAAATATGGTGGACCGATAGTCGCTATCAACGGAAGTCGGATGTTCAACATTGTATTTTGGGCTGTAAAACATGGCCGGATGAAGCAGCGGCAACGGCCGGTAGGTCGCCACGTCCGGCTCCAATTGCTTGTACCAGCCCCTTCCATTCGCTGTTGTGATCTCGATTCTAGCCCAATCATAGATTCTTGGTCCCGTCCTGTCAGTTAATTTCCTGCTATACATAACTTCTAGCCCCTTGAGGTTTTGTATGACGTAATCTTCCTCCATCTGTTCAATAATGTCTTGAGGGGTAGTCGTCGGATTAATGATCAGCGGCAAAGTCTTGCCGTCAATCCCTATATCTGTCCTCAGTGTCACTATATACTTTCCAAACCCCGCGACGACACCTCCGCTAAAGAATTCATAGTTTCTATATATCCTGAAGCCTGGTATTTTTTGTCTCAACAACTGGTACAAGTTCATTACCCCCGATTTTTTGATATCCTGCTCATCAAAAGCGAGATCAGAAGCCCCGTCACCGTAGGGATTCATAGATCCCTTGATAACCTTAGCCGCACCAATTTTAACCTCGTCCAGTGAAATACCATCCTGATATGGCGATCTTTGGATCTTTCTTTGCGCCATCTGCTTTGCATAATTCACCTGAGTTTCATCACCATTCACATACCAGGGCAAAATTGGATAGCTCAGTATGGAGGGGATTTGGGGTGCTTTAAAGCGTTCCACAGTAAGCTCACCTGTACTCTTGCGTTTTCCTTTTGGCGTTCTCGCCTGTAAGAAAAACGAACCACTGTCAATGTTCGGTAGCCGATCAAACACATAACGTCCATTGATATCTGTACTTACCGATTGGATAAAACTCGGCTTTTGCGAAGAAATAAGAACAGGCGCATAGGCCACAGGTTTATTTAATAGATTAGTCACCAAACCCGTAATCTTAAATCCCTGCTCAGGCAAAAACTTAGGCGCAACTGGAGGACTAAAAACTTGCTCCCAGCTATAACCTGTCCATCCTTGCGTCAGCATCAATTGATCCAATGCCTTCCATGACGCATCATTCCCACCTCTTAAATAATATCCGGGCTCCTCGATCTCGCCCTTCAATTCAGATCTCAGCAACAGACCTGCTTCGATACCGCCATCGCCCAAACTGTCCGGTTTAACCTGATTGTCATCGGTTACCGCAAGAGAAAAACTGCCTTTGACAGGCATCCCATTATCATCCTTCACTTCAATATCCAGTTCTACACTGTCACGTTTGAGGTAAAGTTCTTTGTTGGCCTTCAGCACAACGCTTAGTCGGTCGCCCTGGTCAATAAAAACCTTTCGTTCGTTCCATGCCTTCTTGTTTTTTAAAAGAGTGAACGTCACAATGCCGGAAGGAAATAAATTTTTAGGGACAGAAATGCTTTGATTTCCCTCCAGTCGCTTGCCATAATAAAGTTTGCCCTTTGAAGTTCCAATCAAATCATATTGATCTGCAAGCTCACTATTGGTACTCACCTTGACTTCAATCGCATCACTTTGGCGCTCATTGATTACGTGCAGAACTGTTCCTGTTGCTTGTATTTTTGGCAAGGCATACGTTTTGACAGCGTCAAAAAGACCATCCAGCTTCGCCGTGTAACTTTCCCCGTCTTTCGGAGTAAATTCAAAAGAGCCCATGCCCTTATGGAAAGTTTCAAACTTCACCACCTGCATATTTCTGCTATCGAACACAGTTCCTGAAACCGCAATACCCTTCCCATTTTCAGCAATAGCCTTAAATCCGATGAGCGATGGCAATCCAGCTACCAACTGTCCACCTTCGGGAAGAAATTGCAAGTCGATATGCTGTGAACGATTCACATCGAGGGGAATATTTAGGACCTGATTGCCATCGCTTTTTGCCAAAGTCATAATGGTTAACCGGATGCTGCGACCTTCAGCGCGCTGCGGAAGCACATGACTTAACTTCAGTGTACCGTCCAAACTGGTCTGCAATTTCTCTTTATATAAATACCTGTTTCGATCATAGATCCGCACTTCCATGTCCCGCAACCCCGCCGGAGATCCATCATTACGCTTTAACTTAAGTTCTACCTGCAGTTGATCTTTATTGTCGAGCTTAACGATTTGGGCGGCTGAGGTAACCAGCCAGTTCTCCGCTCTCGCTACACCCAGGTAAAACCGCTTCGTAAAAAAATACGCTTCACCAAAATTCTGCATCCAGTTGGTATAGGATCTCAGGGTATATCCCCCCTCTCTAAATATTTTCTCATCAAGAGGAATTTGTGCCCAGCCTAAACCTTTTTTTATAGGGATGCTGATTCTCCTGATAATTTCAGAACTGTCGTTATAAAGTTCAACATAAAGCAATCCACTCTGATTGGAAGCCTTCAGATTAGCACCATCCATCAGGTAACCCTTAAACCAGAGTGTATCGCCTATGTTGTAATAAGATTTATCTGTATGCAGGTATACTTTTTCGATTGGAAGGCGTTTACGAAGGCTATCCAAAGCTTGTGAGACTCCATTTACCGCTACATCGACAGTACCAACTGCCTGTGCAGCACTATTTGCGGATACCGGCTCGCCTTTAACTTCGTAACGGTATTCTTGTCTTCCAATCTGGCCATCTGAGTTAATGCCCTCCACGATCACTTTGTAGACGCCTGGACCGTCTGCATTGTAGTAACTGAATGATGTTTTTCCTATAGAATAGGTCTTCAGATTTGGATTCCAGTATACGGTAGACCGAAAATCAGGAATCAGGTTATTGCTGGCGCGGGAGTAACGGGGATTATAAAACTCCTTCACCTTATTGAAACCTTTCGGGGAAATATTGACAATGCTCGGGTTATTTTGCTTACGGAACAGCGCACCGTTTTTCGTAATGATTAGTAAAGAAGGGCTCCCTAAAAAACTGATCAATGCCATATTGGTATAGACTACATCCACGCGCAATACATCTTCTGCCAGCAATCCTCCATCCAGGATATCGAAAACTTCCTCAGGCGTGCTGATCTTTCTTCCATTCAGGATGAGTGTTAACGGCCCCCGATGGCTTACAATATTGATCGTTCCACCTGACCTTTCAAACCTTACCCCCGGAAGCTGACTTTGTAGACAAATCATCAAGGTCGCACAATGTTCTGCGCCTTCCATCACGATGCTCCGGTCTGCAGAAGAAGCAGGGACTTTAAACATGCCCTGAGGCGCTTCCGCTTGTATGGCGCGTTTGCGTGCGGTAATGTTCACCTCATTCAGTCGTTGTACCCGTGTCAGTTGCCCGGTCCTCTCATACCATTTATCCTGTGCCCTGCTATTCGCTATATACGACCCGACCGTACCGTTGATGTCGGTGTTGACGTCTGCCATATTCTTGTTCCGCGGTACCTTGACTTCCGGCAGGGTATCGATCAGGACTTCCAATCGATTACTTTTCCCCATTCTCCCTTGTATGGCGAGGCCTACGCTATCGGTTAAAAAAATATCATCAAAGCTGAATTTCCCCGCCGCATTGGAAATCGTACTTTTTGTTACACCCGCTCTTAGTGCCATCAAGGTGATGCTGGCTCCCGATAAAGGTTTATTCGACAGGCTGCGAACCGTTCCTGAAATGCTTGTCCCCAACCCTTCAGCAGGAAAATCAGCTTTTACCATTGGCTCCTCAAGTCCCTTCCCGATCAGGTTTGCCCATAGAAATCTGGTATACCCTTGCGTAAGCATCAGGTTATCCAGCGCTTTCTCTGCCTCTACAGTCTCATTTGCAAAGTAGTAGTTTGGCTGTTCTACGTATCCCTTCAAATCTGAAGTCAGCAACAGGTTCGAGAAGATCGTACTTTCCTGGTTCTTGTTCACCGGAACCTTGCTTTCATCCACTACACTGACCGAGAAATTTCCCGACGTGTATTTACCGCCACTGTCTCTCGCTTCTAAATTCACTTCAACACGTTCTTTGCTGCCATAAATAGGTTTAGTCGTACTGATTTTTAAGTCCATCCGGTCCCTGCTTTTGATAAAGGCAACCCGTTCATTTAACGGTTGTCCGGCCGCATCAAAAATGTTGAACTGTGCAATACCAGATGGAAAGGCACTCTTTTGAAGCCAGAAAGAAGTGATTTGACGGTTAATTTTAACCGGAGAAGCGGCTACAGTTTCTCCTCCACTTTGTGCGATAAAATTGACAATCAAGGCTGCTCCGTTCGCTGCGGCAATTGTTTTGGCGGAAGTGCTGATCCGTACCAACACGCTGTCGCTGTTGGGTTGGTAAATACCAAGCACGTATCCGTCTTCCTGTGCAGCAGGCAGGGGCAACTCTTTCAAAGTTCCGTCTGAGAAAACCAGCCGGGCAGTGTACGTTTTACCCAGCTCTGAGTGGAGCGTAAACACCCCCATTCCCGCATGAAGCGTTTCAAACGTAGCCACTTCCTTCTGCGCATTATCCACAATGGTTCCTTTAACTTTCAAACCTAGTCCGTCAATTCCAACCGCTTTTACCGCTACCCGGGATGTAATGCCGTTGATTAAATTCCCGCTTTCCGGAAAAAACTGGACATCACTCTGTACCAGGCCTGCTGTTATGGGAAAATCACGGCTCACCTGTACTTTGGGGCCTGCTTCTATAACCGCACGGATGTAGGCGCCCCTTAAATCAGCCTGCTTGTCATTAGGAATGATGAAGGATAAATTTCCCTGTTCATCGGTTTTCCCTCGTTTGCCCCAAACGCGCTTCTTATTTACAAAAATCTCATACTGAACCTCTTTGTCGGAAAGCACAAGGCCCGCCTCATCTTTATAGTTCAGCTCCGCAACCAGCAAAGATTTTTTCTCCACCAACCGATATTGATAATTCGCTTTAGCAATTACATTACTGCTGGTGGGATTGCTGACGGTGAAAGTACGGTCGAAAAAATAGTCCTCACCGGCATTTCGCATCCACTGCGTATAGGCCCTTATCCTATAGTTCCCTTCTTTAAACGCATCATCTAACGTAAAATCGCCCATCGCCATTCCTGCAGTAACGGGAAGCTTCAGCCTTTTCAGAACAGAATCTTTCTCTGTAAGCAGCTCCACATAAAGGGCTCCGCTTAGCGCAGACAACTGGTGCCGATTGCCGATGGTGACATACCCTTTAAACCAAATGGTATCTCCAAGGCCATAATAGGGTTTGTCCATATGGAGGTACACCTTTTCCTGCGGGTTCAGTTCCGTCCACTTCTGCAAAGCAGCCACCAACCGATCCAAGGGGTCGTCGTCTTTTTGAACGAAGGCCAGGGACACAAAGAGGCAACAAAACAATACGACGAGAATAGAGCGCTTCATTATCATAACGGTTTATATTAGGTTGTTATAATTAAAGGCAACTCAAAAACAATAAATGGGGACAAGAAAAAAGAATTGAAAAAATAAGGTCTTTAACGGCCTTACATTTTGGGTGGAACGTAATCTATCGGCAATAGGTCGGCAACTTTTTCATAGCCCCACATCCCTTCAAAGAGCAAAGACTCCGGATTATGAAGCACGCCGTTTTCATAGAAACTCGCAGTTTTTTCCAATGGATATACCAATGAAACTTGAAAATCATTAAAATCATCAGGCCTCTTTATTTTGTAACCGGCATATCTGGTATAGTCCTTCGGCTCTTTTTCTTTTATAAAGATGATATACAGGGCGTCCTTAAATTCAAGCGTTTTGAGCGATGGAACTTTTTGTTGCACCAACGAATACCGGGGAACTTCTTCCCGAATGAGCATTTCGACGGTGTCTGGCAACAGTTTCATTTCAGTCCAATAAATCAGAGATTTTTTTCTTCGTCTTTCATCTGCGTTGTTCCTCATTTTTTCAGACAGAAGTTTCAAGCGCTCATCGATTACCTCAGCAGGTTTTTTCCTGGTGTTAGGAGCTTTAACCAGTTTGTTGATGAAAAAACCTTGTTCATGGTAAGTATTGGTATAAAGCGCACTAAAAAAGTGCTGTGGAGAACCAATGTAGGCAGCCTTTCGCTGTTTGGCATAACGCTTAATCCTGGATTCTTTCTTTTCAAATTCCTCAAAATATGGGTAGCCATAAAAGTGAACTACATTCGTTTCATAGTCTTTTTGAAAATTACTCAGCAAGTATTTGATGGTATAACCTAAAGCTTTATTTTCAATGATCAAAAATTCTTCAGCGCTGGCTTTCAGGATGTGACGCTGCTCATCGTAGTCAAAACGGATCACCTGAGGGTTCAGGATTACACATTTCTTTGCATTGACAGAGGTCCCGATGAAATTTTCTTTGAACGTAGCGAGGTATTCAGACCGACGGGGGTCTGGTCTGACCACCACTTCGGTCAGTTCCTTTACACTTTCTTCCATGATGACCTCAACATCTCGGGCCTTATTGTTAATAACCACATTCTGTGTGATTGGAACGTAGCCGATCATTTGGACCAGTAAGTTATAATTTCCTGGCACAAGGGATTTTAAGAAAAAACGACCTGCGCTATCTGCAACTGCCCCCACCTGGTAACCGCTCAGCAAAACGTTCGCACCCGGCAATGCCAATCCGTGTTTATCTTTTACAATTCCAGAGATGGAATATCCAATCGACTTCAATTGAACAAATGCCTCCAAAGCGGTAATGGTAACCACTTTATCCTCTATTTCATAATGGAGGGAATTGCTCTTAAGAATGGTATCTAATGCCTGGTCTACAGTCGCGTTTTTGAGGTTGACATCCAACGGCTTTGCGGTCTTCAACAATTCGGCATTGTACAGGAAATCGTACTTGGTTTGTTTTCTAATCTCTTTAAAGATCTTCTGCAGGCTCACCTGCTGCTTTTTCAATGTTATGCGTTGAGCATAACCAGATCCAGCCGTCATGGCAAGAAAAAGAATCAGACAGGCAAGCGATAACTTCATCAGTCAATAACAGTCACTTTTTTTCCCTCAACTTTGAATTTTACATCGACGATTCTCTCGATAGATTTCAACACTGTAGACAAATTCTTAGACCGGGATACCATACCTGTAAGCTGCAATCCTTTATGATTCCCATGGTCGATGACCTCCACATTATACCAACGGGAAATCTGGTTTAAGATACTGCTGAATTCTTCGTTATCGAAAATGAAGTCGCCGTTTTTCCAGGCAATGCTTTCCGATAAATCCACAACTTTGACTTTCAAACCTGCGGAAGATAGCTGGGCTTGCTCTCCAGGTTTCAAAGTGGCTACTGCCGTATGCCCGACCTTTGGACAAACTTTTACAGAACCTTCCAGTAAGGTGGTTTTAATCACTTGCTCATCCGCATAGCTATTGATATTAAAGTGTGTACCCAGCACTTTGATGTCTTGTTTATTGGTCTGTACGATGAAGGGATGTAATTTATCTTTCGCTACCTCAAAATAGGCCTCTCCTGTTAAGGTTACGACGCGGTTTGTCGATGAAGAGAAATTTGTCGGAAACTTGACCGATGATGCGGCATTCAACCACACTTTGGTTCCATCTGGAAGATCAACCTGATACTGTTCTCCTTTTGCAGTCAGGATAGTGTTCAATTGCGGTCGGTCTGCTTTCACGCGGGAAGCCTGATAAACCAATTTATTATCTGCGGTTTTAAAAATATCAACTCCGGACTGCGCTGCTATTTTCCCTTCTTTAGCGTTTGAAAGTGCAATTTCATGTCCATCGGATAAAATTAACGTGGCGGTATTGGTGCCTGGGGCAACATCAAGCGTGGCTACCCTTTCCGTACTGGTGTGTGCGATCGGGTTGGATGATTTAAAATAAAACAGTGAAGCGCCAACAATAAGAATAACTGCAGCGGCTGCAGCAATGGATGGCAACCAAAGCTTTTTCGTTTTAATAGCCGGAGTTTCATGACCCTGCATTAGCGCATGGTAAATATACTCACTCTGCTCATCCAGCTCTGATGCCGTTAATTCAGGGATGTCATTCCTTCTGAAATAATGGAGCCAGTACTTGATAGCCTGTTCGTCTTTAAAATCTTTGTTTTCCATGCTAAGCAATCTCGGGAGTCGTCATTTCTGTTAAAGGCAATTTGTAGTGGTAAATTGGGGACAGCCCCAAGAAAAATTATAGGTAATACATAATTATCATATAAATAATCAAGCCAAACTTTACTTTGAGGTGTTTTATTGCCCGCTTCATTTGAGTGATCACAGTGGACTCAGCCACACCGAGTTGTTCGGCAGTGGCCTTTATAGAAAGGTAACTGTTCCTTCTCATTTCATATACTTCCCGCATCCCCTTTGGCATCGCCTGGATCTCTATATCAATCATAGCCTGCAAATCCTTCTCCCTAATCATAAAATCCGTTTCCACAGTCTCTCTATCTAAATACCGATGCCCCTCGTCAGCATATTTACGAAGCACTTCTTTATGTTTGTAAACATTATAGACCTTGTTCAGAACTGATTTGTAAAGGTAACCGGAGAGTGTAGTATTGGGATCAAACCCAGTTCGGTTATTGAGTAGCCAGGCAAAAACATCCTGCACCATATCCCGCGCTTCTTCTTTATTGCCCAATTTATGATAGGCATATAAGTACAAAGGCTTATCATATCGCTGGTAAATTTCCTTAAACGCCCTGTCATCACCAGTGATAAATTCCAGTATCAATTCTTGATCGGTATGGCTACTATGGTCCAATTTGAGGGATTCTTGGTTAGAGGCTACAATATAAAGGAATTTTTGTTAGACTGAAACTTATGTTCGCATTTAAGTATATGCGAACTTGAGTAAAGGTGTATAACTGTTTCAGGACAGGACACGGAATAGGGACAAGATTTGTATAGGTTCGGAATGACTTCGGAAGTTTTTCGGGATTTGTTTGGAGAGAATTCGGTTCCTCTTCGATCCCTCTTCGATACGAGACGTATGGATAACGTTTAGGATACGTATAGAATACGGTAGGAAAACGTTAGTGTTCCGAATGGACTCCGATCAGATCATATATACGAGCTGAAGTCACTAAGCGCTAACCTTAACTTAAGCCTAGCGCAACCCCAACCCTAGGGTACAATTACAGCTTGGAATTTAGTTTATTGCTTAAAAATTTGGAGACCTCATTGAAATAGCGCTTCCTGCCATAACCCATCACCCACTGTATCCCGCTAATGGCATTGGTGACAAAGACTTCTTCAGCCTCATTCAACACTTCAGGATTGATTTGTGCCTCTATCAAGGGAACATCATTGGTCTTTGCGATCTCCATAACAACACTTCTCATCACCCCGGCAACACAACCCTCGGTAAGTGCCGGAGTGTAAATCTGTTTATTATAGACTATAAAAATATTAGAACTGATGCTTTCGCAAAGGAAGCCGTCGCCGTTTAACAAAAAAGCGTCATCAAGGCTGTGCTGCTTCTTATGCAAACCAGCCATTACATACACCAACGAATTGCTTGTTTTATAATTGGAGAGCTTATCTGCTGATTTTGGAAGCTCATCGAACACATCCACGATTAAACCTTTTTTATTAAGCTCATAACTTGCTGAAGACATCGCAGAGGCTTCCAAAACATATCCCGTTTTGTTGGATTCCGGTGTGTAGAGCCCTCCATCGGCACGGTATACTGAAAGTCTTACTCTGGCGCTTTCTTTTAATTTATTTTTTTTAGCAAGCTCCGTGGTCTTTTGCTTTAAAAAGTACGTATCAAGCAGGTCGGCACCTTCCATTTTGAGTGCTTTCATCCCCGCGTTTAGCCGGTCCGTATGTTTTTCTGCAAATTGAAGCTTGCCATTGAACATCCTCATAGACTCAAAAAGACCATCACCATACCTGAAGCCACGGTTCTGGGTGGTAAGAACAGCATCGGTTGATAAAAAGAATTCGTCGTTATGTAAAATGTATTGTTGTTGCATGGACTAGGGTTGTACGATATAATTTCTCCATTTGTTAAGCGCCGCGTCGAAATCAGGAGGCAAAGGTGCTTCAAACTCCATATACTCTTGAGTAGTGGGATGAACAAAGCCCAGTGTTTGTGCATGAAGCGCTTGTCGCGGCAACAAGTCGAAAGTATTTTGAACAAACTGTTTGTATTTATTAAAGGTCGTACCCTTAACGATCTTATCACCACCGTAGTTGGCGTCGTTGAAAAGTGGATGACCGATGTGTTGCATATGCGCCCTGATTTGATGTGTGCGACCAGTTTCAAGCTGGCAGCTGATTAAAGTTACATACCCTAAACGTTCGAGAACCGAATAATGTGTTACTGACCACTTACCTTTTTCTTCATCATCATAAACATCCATTATGATCCTGTTTTTAAGGCTGCGACCGATGTATCCGCTAACTGTACCATTTTCAAGAACATCACCCCAGGCGAGGGCAACATATTTACGAGTGATGGAGTGGTCAAAAAACTGCTTGGCCAGTTTGGTCATCGTAATTTCGTTTTTGCTGATCAGCAGCAATCCGGATGTATCTTTATCTATACGGTGAACTAGACCGGGCCTTCCTTCATTACCAGGCAATTCCGGTAATTGTTCGAAATGAAATGCAAGGGCATTTACAAGGGTTCCGGTGTAGTTATTGTAGCCTGGATGAACCACCATACCTGCAGGTTTGTTCACAACCAATAGATCTTTGTCTTCATAGATAATCTCGATTGGGATGTCTTCCGGATAAACTTCCGTATCTCTTGGCGGGTGCGGAAATACAACAGAGATCTCGTCTGCGGGTTTCACCTTGTAACTGGCCTTGATTGTTTTTTTGTTAACCAGCACATTACCAGCATCTATGGCATTTTGAATACGGTTTCTGGATGCATTTTCTACGCGGTGCATCAAAAACTTATCAATGCGAAGCAAGGACTGTCCTTTATCTACAACAATGTTTAGATGTTCGTACAGTTCCTGATCTTCCAGCTCGGTTGAGCCACTAAGGTTTTCCATTAAATCTTTCTTTTTTCTGTGTTAAGAAATCATTACCTCTTCCTTGTTTCCTTGTTTAAAAGTTAATGGAACAGGGCGATTTCATTGTGCAAAACTAATCTTTACAGGTTACATATTTAAAAAAAGAAATTGGCCTGACATTTGAGGTGTGGGGTTAATTGAAAACTAGTACTTGTGATTATGAAAAATTTTACTGAAAATGTGAAAATTGTGTTGAATTTCTTCCCTTACTTAATCAGGAAGATTTACTTCAAACCTTAAGGTTTACTAAATAACAAATATGCTGTTATATTTGTTTGAATGTCTACAAATCTCAACAGTCCATTACATCAACTAAAAGGCCTTTCCAGAATCCAAATTCTGGTCAAGAGAGACGACTTAATTGATCCGTATATTTCGGGTAATAAATGGCGTAAACTCAAATACATTCTAAAAAAGGCTGAACAACAACATAAAAGACACCTTGTAACTTTCGGAGGAGCCTATTCTAACCATTTAGTGGCCACTGCCTCAGCTTGTTCCAGAGCAGGATTGAGCAGTACAGCTTTTGTTAGGGGCGAGTCGGTTAACAATGAAATGCTAACGATTTGTCGCTTGTTTGGTATGCATCTGATCTTCGTAGCACGAGAAGCTTACAAAGATAAATCTGCTTTATACAATGAATATTTCGGTCAGGATGAGGAAGCTTACTTCGTTGATGAAGGCGGCGCCTCTTATGAGGCCGTTATCGGTTGCGCCGAAATCATTGCAGAACTACCCAAAGATACAGACCATATTTTTTGTGCTGCAGGAACAGGTACTACCGCAGCCGGATTGCTTAAAGGAATCTATGAATCGGGCGTTAAGGCTCATTTGCATGTGGTCCCGGTGATGAAAGGCGGGGCATTCATCGAAGATGAAAT
>Ga0247814_10000129_pt1 | contig 73297 bp, 68 predicted proteins | sample UWRJL179409R1_FD_179947 | JGI IMG/M metagenome (GOLD analysis project Ga0247814, IMG submission 179947) | Plant litter microbial communities from Arlington Agricultural Research Station in Wisconsin, United States - UWRJ-L179-409R-1 | ecosystem: Environmental > Terrestrial > Plant litter >... | reverse complement strand
TCGACGTGATCAACCAGATCAAAATCGAAAACCCACACCTGTGGGACGCCGAAATGAAGGAAGAAGCCAGCCAGATGATCCTGCAAGGCACCCAACTGGAAATCGAATACGCCCGCGACACCATGCCCCGCGGCGTCCTCGGCATGAACGCCGCAATGATGGAGGACTACCTCAAATTCATCGCCAACCGTCGCCTGAGCCAGATCGGTTTGAAAGAAGAGTATCCAGGTACCACCAACCCATTCCCATGGATGAGCGAAATCATGGACTTGAAGAAAGAGAAAAACTTCTTCGAGACGCGGGTTATTGAATACCAAACCGGCGGCGCACTTAGCTGGGATTGATATCAGGGCTGCATAGCCTTGAAGCGGTAACCAAAAAGCCAGAAGCGTGATGCTTCTGGCTTTTTTATTGCCCTGAAATACGCCCCCCCTGTAGGAGCGAACTTGTTCGCGAGGCGATCTACCTCACACAACCGACCTTCCAGGCCAGACCGATCACCCCTTATGATCACCAATCGTTAATCCCACGGTTGCTCCCACGATGATCAAACGCTGCACCTTACTCAACCACAACGGCTGGCTCCCCCTGCGTGCAGCACTCTGGCCCGACTCCGCCCCTGACTCTTCCCTTGAAATACAGACCATCCTCAACACACCCGAGCGCTACCTGGTACTCGTCTTCACAAACGAAAATGACCAGGCCCTAGGTTTCGCCGAGGCATCTATCCGAACCGACTACGTCAACGGCACCCACTCCTCGCCGGTGGCGTTTCTTGAAGGTCTGTACGTTCAGCCTGACAGTCGCGGACAAGGTATTGCGCGGCAGCTTGTGGCGGGCGTTGAGCAGTGGGCTGGGGAAATGGGATGTACGGAGTTGGCTTCGGATGCGTTGGTGGAGAATGAAGGGAGCCATAAGATGCATGAGGCGTTGGGGTTTGAGGAGACTGAGCGGGTGGTTTATTTTTTGAAGGGGGTGGGGGCAGCACTGTAAGCGCATCACCTCAAGATATAGCAGCTGAACCTATCCGCTCTCATATGGACGATAGTGGCGTTGTGGCTTCAATTAGATTTGTATCGAGTTGGACTACTACTGCACTATCCCTTTTCCTACAGACCTATGGAAAAGGACTACTTCGTGGTCAAAGAAATCGTACCCGCAGGACGTTCAGTCTCTGACGCATCGCAGCAACTGCATGCAGGAAACGTCTACACGCGCGATGACCTGAGAAATCTTTTCCACATCAGCGCTTCGAGCATTAACAACGGCATCTTCAAACCCGCCGCCTTCGATTCCGTTTGGATATTCGTCACAGAGCACAAGACCGCAGACCGGACACAGTACAAAGACGCTCTCATTGACGATGTGCTTCGCATGGAAGGGCAGCTCAAGGGCGGCACGGACCACCTGATAAAGGAACACGTCCAACGTGGTCTCGAATTGCTGTTGTTTTACAGGAAGAAAAAATACGAACATCTCGGCGCTGGCTTCCGCTACGAGGGCCGCTTCCGTTACCAGAGCCATGAAGGCTCCGGCCCCACCAAATTCACCCTGCGTCGTGAAAACAGTTCCGCGCTGAACACCGCTGACGTAGAGGCTGAGTTAGAAGCCCAGGGGGAATTCAGTCCTGATGATGTAATCGACGCACGCAAACGCACCTTAGCCAGCATCGTTCGTCGCCAAGGTCAGGGGGCCTTTCGTAGAACGCTCCTCAAGGCCTATTCAAGCCAGTGCGCAGTGACGGGTTGCCGTATCGAAGCCTTATTAGAAGCTGCGCATATCGTCCCTTATCTGGGTGCAGATACGAACGTGGTCAGCAACGGCTTGTTGCTTCGTGCAGACATTCATACCTTGTTTGACCTGGGCCTTTTGTGGGTCGACCCTGACAGCCTACGTGTAGGAATGACTGACAATCTTAAAGTCAGCGAATATGGCTCGCTAGTACAAAAGCCGTTGCTTCTCCCCAGCATCCTGTCTGACCGGCCCAGCATTAAAGCTTTGCAATCCCATCTCGATGCGCTGCAACACTCCTAGAACTTGGCCAGGACTTTTAGGCCTTTCTAATTTTCAAGATCCCTACGCGCCTTGCAGCACCGCCTCTGCTCTTGAGTACGAGGGCTGCTGTTCCGGCAGGTCCTTCTCTTGCTTTCGCTCCAGTGCCAGTTCGGTTAGGGCGATCATGCGGTCGTAGCGCATCAGCATCACTTGTGAATAGCCGCACATGAAGTAGAAGAAGATATTCGCCACGGCCACTGCAAACATCCAGTCCAATCGTGAGGTGAGGATTGCGGCGTCGGTCAGAGTTTTTGCAAGGGTCGAAAGCCCGACGAACAACGCCAGCAGCCCTGGGAAGATGCCGACTTTATCCAGCGCACCGGTGACGATGTAGGTGCGCCTTTCGAAGCTGTTGCGCTCGTTTTTTAGCTCCAGGGCGCCGAGCTTCAAGGTGTCGCGGGACAATGCCACAAGGCGTGGAAGGTGCCGCGCATCAACCTGCATGACGGTTTTGACGTTCCATTCCAACAGGCAGGCAAAGGGACTGCTGACCAGCTTCTTTAGAGAGTCGCGATAGAGCCAGAGCCCAAGGAACGGGTAGATGAACAAGATCAGGTAAGAGAGTGCAATCAAGCCCCAACTGACATTGAACACCCAGCGCCAGCCTTCGATCAGGCCAAGGGGCGCAATCAGCACTGCGAGGATGGACGGCGCAACCATGCCAAGCCAGAACACTCTGAAACCGATTTTATCCGCCGTGCCGGATTTATCCTGTTCGCGGTTTGCCTTAACGGTTTGCTTGTAGTCCTGCTCGATATCAGCCTTGATTTGCAGGTACGCGTCGATTTCGTTGGTCATGGAGTTTCCTTTAACTGCATGGGGTTCGAGTGTGAGAAGTACGAATCAGGTGAGTCTGAATTTAAGACGAGTCGATAGCGTGCTCAGCCTGGAAACCTGGTTTTGTCCTGACTGGTTTGGTGCATATTGGGCTTTAGGTGGGGATATCGGCTAGCCGGGCTGGCGCTATCGCGGGCAAGCGCGCTCCTACAGGGGGTGAGTTAGCGAGGCGGTGTGTCTGGTTGGACGCCTCGCCAACAAGTTGGCTCCTACCCGATGTCTAGCCTTTCATGCGCTGCCGGTAATCCTGAACCATCGCTTTGGTGACGTCTTCTTTGTAGCAGAGCGGCGATTCTCCGCCGGGGCGGCTGTAGGCGCTGCGTTTGCCGCAGCTTCTGCCATTGCGCATGGCGTTGTAGGGGCATGGACAGTTGCCCGAGTAACCGGCAATTGAATCGTCGATGATGAGTTGAACGATGGCTGAATCGGGAACCTTGGTGTCCTTTGCGGCCACCGAAAATGCGCAGAGCAATGCCAGCGCGGCGATGAAGCTGATTCCTATCTTTCTCACGGCTGATCCTTAGCTGATAAGACGAAGTGTCCTACCAGCTTTGTACCATGCCATCATTACGCCACTAAACCGATTTGATTGAAATGGCCAAATTTCTTGAGCGGTGGAGTTGCAAACCAAGATCAATGTGGCTGATCCGACGCCTTCGCGGGCAAGCCTCGCTCCAACGGTGGAGTGAGGCTGCTTGTGTGCTTTAACCCGTCGCGATCAAACCCAGCCCAGCAGGCCATCGTCGTTAACGATGGTCTTCATGCCGCTGAGGATGATGTTCTGGCCGTGGCTGGCGTCCGCAGGGTTGGTGAAGTCCATGTAGAAGGTTTCGTTGGCTTCCCATTTGCTGTCACCGAGTACTTCGACGGCGACGACGGCCTGGGTTTCGCCAGCGTAGAAGTTCAGGGTGCCTTTGGTGGCCAAATAGTCTTCGCCGGCTTTGGCAGTGCCATCACGGGTGGTGAAGTTGAGGCTGATGACCTTGTTCGGGTCGCTGCGGGTGCCGTTGAACTGGACCAGGAAGTAGGCATTGGTCGCGCCGGAATTGCCTTCGACGACGTTGGTTTTGACCTCGGACATTTTGGTCGGCGCATCGGTGTAGCTGGCGCGGATCGCCTTGTCGATGGTTTCCTGATAGGCGCTGATGCGCGACCAGGCGCCGATTTCGCCGTAGCTGCTGTTGAGGCTGTTGTCGACGTCGGGATGGGCGCCGTTGAGGTACATGCTGTTGATCGAACTGGCGATGCCGGCGATTTTGCCGTTGATGAACGCCGGGCCGCCGCTGTCGCCAGCACTGAGGATGCCTTCTTTCTGGCCCAGGCCAGTATGTCTGATGCCGATCAGGCCGCCGAGGGCGTCGTGGCTTGAGGTGCCATCATCGAAGTCGGCGATCAACTGGGTGCCAGCCTTGGGATTCCAGGCGATGTAGTTACCCATCTTGGCCTTGAGCGCGGCTGCGTCGGCGTCAAATGTGTTGGAGGCGATCTGGCGAATCGGGGGGGCCGAGTAGTTGGTGGAAACACCTGATGCGCCGGTGCCCGGTACGCCGTAGCCGACCATGGTCATGGTCTGGCCGATTTCGTTGGCGTCACGGTACAGGTCGTAGCGATCGGCACCCACCGGTGCATGGCCTTTGAGCCAGACAATCGCCAGATCGTTGTTCAGGTTGGTCGCGTCGTAGTTCGACATCACGTCGACCTTGCTTGCGCCCAGCGTCTGTTTACCGGCTGAAGTTTCGAAAGTGACCGAGGTGTTGTTGGTGCCATTCTTGAACAAATGAGCCGCCGTCAGGATAGCCTGACCGCCATACAACAAAACGCCCGTACCGTAATAACCACCTCCTGTGGATACCATAACCACGCCATCATTCCCTTGGCCGGTTACAGCTTTGTTGCGTGAGTCCATGTAGGAGGTGACCGTCGAAACCATAGTGTTATGCCCAAAGTGAGTGTCTGTTCGGGCATTGTGTCGGCAATGTTACGGACCCCGTGAGTGACGCCCGTCGGTTTGCCATCATTATGGCATTACATCTTTCGTTATCAGCCGAACGGTATAGCGATAAGCCACTATTGCGCCACGTGGTGGCGGATTTGACTTGGAGAATCGGGACGCGGTTTGAGAGGTCTCTGCCTGAACCACCGCTTTCGCGGCCGTCGTAAACTCCGGCGGCTCCTACAGGGATGGGTTGTTTGTTGGTGCTTTTGTTAAAGTCCGCCCCTGCCCCGCTTCTGACTGACTTCGCCCATGACCAGAAAAAACAATCGCTTCAGCCGTTGGTTCGTTCGGGTCGCTGCCTGGGTTCGGATGGTGCGTGGGCAACGCACGGATTTGCCAGTGCCGGAACAAGTGGTCAGCACCGAGCCTGTCGCACCCAAAGCTGATGACACGCAGCCCATTGCTCGCAAAACAAAAAAAGCCAAACCACGGACAACACCCAAGCCTGCACCGCTGCTAAAAACCCCTACCTGCCCTCACTGCAAGAAACCCATGGTGATCAAAGTCGCGCGGACCGGGGGTAATGCCGGGGGCAATTTCTGGGGGTGTGGGGATTATCCGAAGTGTCGGGGGATGCGGGCGATGTTGGCGCCGATTAGGCAATAGTCTCGGCAGAGGCGTCGCAAGCTGGGTCCGACGCCTTCAACCATTCGACATCAATCCCCCCATTAAGGCAGGATGCCATCATTTGCTGTTGACCCAACCCTTATGAGGAAACCCCATGCGGTTTTTCAGTTGTAAAACCGTTGTGCTGGCTGCCGCATTGGTGATGAGCCTGCAGAGTGCAGACGTCGTCGCCGCGAGCAAACAGCAAGCGTCGCCGAGTCTGCAGAAGGTCTCGCTGCTGGGCGGGCGGCTGGTGTTCCGCCTGCCCAGGGAATATGTGAAAAGCCCGATGCCTGAGATTGATGACAAGGCCAGGGCGGCGGGTGTGACGGGTTCGCTGTATATGAACAAGGCGGCCAAGCGGGTGGTGATCATCACCGAGACGCCATTGGATGCCGGGCAGAAGGTGTCCAGCAATGACAAGGCGACGCTGGACGGGATCATCGCCGCGACTATCGAGCAGCAGAAGGCCAGTTATCAGAACTTCAAAAAGCTCGGCGAGAAGAAAATGGTACGGCGCGGCCTGGGTGTGCGGCAGCTGGACATCTCCGGCAGCGTCGATGGCGGCAAGGTGTTGAGCTCCACCGTAACGGCGGCAGCAGGCAAGCGCACGGCGATGGTCAACGTGATCTCTCTGGAGAAAGACGCCAAAGCCCATGGTGAGTTGTTGAAGGCGATTACGGATAACAAGAAGTGATGATTGCTGCTTTCAAGTCTGCGATTGGTGCCTTAAAAGCAGCAGTTAGTGCTGGAAGTATTCGAGAGCTTACGTTTTCCGCGCTATCCACGATTCAACTTCGCCCAGCAGTCGTCGGGCGTGGGCCACCGCCTCGCAAGCCATGGCGTCACTGACCGGGTCCCCGGAATAATCACTGAGGTTGCGTATTTTCCGAAGGCCATCCAGGGTGATCATGAATGGTCGTTCAAGACCAACTGTTGTAGTCAGCGTCTGGATCATCGTCACATGGTGACCTGGCTTGCTGGTGAGTGTGCGAAAGCCATTGGCTTGTAACGCAGCGTTGGCAGCTTGCATGATCGACTTGTAAGCCATGTCGAAACGCCCTTCACTGCTCATCTGCTCGAGTTGAGCGTCTGCGAGGCTTCGGCGGCGGCCACGATCAGGCGATTGATGTTGACAGGGTCTTGCTGGATTTTTTCGAGGGCACTACCTAAAAGATTTTCAAGGGTCATAGATCACTCCGTGTGAATAGCACCGAATTGCTCCTCGGTGCCGACCACGAAGAGTTTAGGTTTGCTGAGGACATCGCGCACAAAACCACCTCGCTCTTTTACCAATTGAAACCATTCACTCTCAGGATACTGCTTGGGATTGATCTCGCGACCCAGTGATTCCTGCAATGGGTAGAGTGTGGTTAGCAGTTCGCTAAAACTCACATCGCCGATTACCAGCAGATCAATGTCGCTATCAGCACTGGCAGTGCCGCTGGCCATGGAGCCGAACACAAACGCGGCGCTGATCCGATCCGCCAAGGGCTGCAATGCAGCTGACAATGACTGGAGCCAGCCATCGGTTTTTCGCAAGATGCTGCTCAGTTCTTGGAATACAGGGCTATCCAATGCTGCCCTGTATTGCATCTGATTACCGACCTGCAGCTTTGTAAGCAGTCCCACCTCCACCATCTTCGCCAGCTCGCGGCTCAAGGTGCCGGAGATCGTGCCGGTCAAGCGTGCGATCTCGCGTTGGTGATACTGCTTTTCGGGATTTAAAAGCAATAGCGCCAGGACCTTGCGCCGATATTCAGAAAAAAGAAATGTAGCCAATGACATGATCGCCCCCCCGCTGCTGCTTTATAAGCAGCAATTGAAGCCTTAAAAGCAGCAATAATCCAGCGAAGATTTACCGCCGCCCTTCAACCAGCATCTTCACCGCCAGCCCGCACAGCACTGTGCCCATCAGCCATTTCTGGACCATTGCCCAGGTTGGGCGCTGGGTGAGGAAGACTGCGATGGAGCCTGCTGCCAAGGCGATCATGGCGTTGACGCTTAGGCTGATAAGCATCTGAAAAAAGCCGAGGATCAGCGATTGGCTCAGTACGCTTGCACCGCTGTCGAGACTGATGAACTGCGGTAGCAAGGACAGGTACAAGACCGCGACTTTCGGGTTGAGCAGGTTGGTCATCAGCCCCATCAGGAACAGCTGTTTATTGCTGTCCCGAGGCAGTTCCTTGACCTGGAACGGTGAGCGGCCGCCGGGCTTGAGTGCTTGCCATGCCAGATACAACAGATACAGAGCACCGGCATAGCGCAATGCGTCGTAAGCATAAGGGACCGCCATGACCAGACCGGTGATGCCGAATGCAGCGCAGAGCATGTAGAACAGGAAGCCGAGACCTACGCCGCCCAGGGAAATCAGCCCGGCTTTCGGGCCCTGGGAGATGGAGCGGGAAATCAGGTAGATCATGTTCGGTCCCGGTGTGAGGACCATGCCAAGGCAAATCAGGGAGAAGGTGATGAGGCTTGGGAGCTCTGGCATAAAGTGTTCTGGCATGGCGACTTCCGGTTGTCTTGGGGGGGTTGCGGGTTGGAGCTTACGGCATTTTCCGGGCGCCGGTGTCTGCCGCAAACACCAGATCAGTGGGAGCGAGCTTGCTCGCGAAGACTGCGTTCCTGCTGAAAGAAATATTGGAGACACGCCTTCGTCTTCGCGAGCAAGCTCGCTCCCACGGGTGAAGTGGTCCTCGGATTCAATCCATCCGCAACGCCCCACACAGCCGCTCCACCATCTGCTGCACCTTGGGCAGGGATTCGCGCTTGCGGGGCCAGGCCAGGTGCAGGTCCAGACCTTCGGTGGCCAGGTGCGGGAGGATTTCCACCAGTTCGCCCCGCTGCAGTTGATCCTTGATCAGCCAGGTGGCCAGTTGCGCTACGCCGCTGCCAGCCACTACCGCTGCGACCTGTGCTTCACCGTTGCCAACGACGATGCGGCTTTCGACCATGCGCAATTGCGTCTGGCCCGTGGGGTCGAGGATCACCCAGGGGCTGGTGCTACCAAAGGCGTTGCCATACAAAATGCAGGCATGCTCGGACAATTCTTCAAAGGTCGTCGGTGTGCCGTAACGGTGCAGATAAAGCGGTGCCGCGCAGAAAATCACCCGCTCGGTGCCCAGGTAGCGATGGCCCAGGGTCGCGGGCCAGGCGGCCGGGCCGCCTATGCGTACGGCGATGTCGATCCCCTCTTCGATCAAATCCACGAAGCGATCGGTAAAGGACACATGGGGGCGTAACTTGGGGTGCCGTTCGGCGAATTCCAGGATCAATGGCAAGACGTGGATCCGCCCGAACGAGGCCGGCAGATCTATCCGCAGAAGCCCGGCCGGCTCAGAGCGTTGCGCTGCCAGCGCGGTTTCGGCGTCCTCGAGTTCTGTAAGGATGCGCGTGCAAACGTTGTAGTACGCCGCCCCTTCTTCGGTGAGCGCCAGGCTGCGGGTGGTGCGCTCGAACAGGCGCATACCGAGCCTCGCTTCGAGGCGGGCGATGCTTTTGCTGACGGCGGAGTTAGTCAGGTTCAGGCGCTCGGCCGCAGCTGTAAAGCTTCCGGCGTTGGCGACGGCGACGAAGCTGGAAATGCCCTTGAGGCGGTCGGCAGTAATCATGGCATGCATCAATTAATGAAATGAATTCCATAATGCACGGAAAAAACGCCAAAGATAAGAAGTACGTTCTCGAATAGGCTAGCACCATCTTTTTACTCTGAGTTATTCCCATGTCTTCTCTGGATACCACTGCGGCAGGATCTGCCAGCGGCGCGCGCGCGACTGGCGCAAATATGGCGATTGCGATTCTGGCTCTGGCCGGCTTTGTGATCGTCACCACCGAATTCCTGATCATTGGTCTACTGCCTTCCATGGCCCGCGATCTGGGGATTTCAATCTCCGACGCTGGCCTGCTGGTCACGCTGTTTGCTTTCACCGTAATGCTATTTGGCCCGCCGTTGACGGCCATGCTTTCGCACCTGGATCGCAAGAAAACTTTCGTCGCGATCCTGATCATCTTCGCGGCCTCCAACGCCCTGGCTGCAGTGTCGAGCAACATCTGGGTACTGGCGTTGGCCCGCTTCATTCCAGCCTTGGCGTTGCCGGTGTTCTGGGGTACGGCCAGCGAAACAGCCGGCATGATGGCTGGCCCCAAACAGGCCGGTAAGGCAGTTGCCCGGGTCTATCTGGGGATTTCCGCCGCCATGCTGTTCGGTATCCCACTAGGGACGCTATTTGCCGATGCAGTGGGCTGGCGCGGCGCCTTCTGGGCGTTGACCGTGCTGTCGCTGTTGATGGCCGTACTGCTGTGGGTGGTCATGCCAACGATTGCGCCCACGGCAAAAGTCGGGCTGGCCAAACAGGCGAAGATCCTTGCGGACCCACGTTTCATCATCAATCTGCTGCTGTCGATTCTGCTCTTCACCGCAATGTTCACCGCTTATACCTACCTGGCCGATACGCTGGAGCGCATTGCCATGGTTCCGTCGGCACAGGTCGGCTGGTGGTTGATGGGCTTCGGCGCGGTCGGCCTGATTGGCAACAATCTCGGTGGGCGTTATGTAGACAGCAGCCCACTGGGTTCGACCATCGTCTTTGCGTTGCTGCTGGGTGTCGGAATGGCAGCCAGTGTTCCGGCAGCAGGGTCGATCCCGATACTGGGTGCGGTGCTGGTGCTGTGGGGTGTCGCGCATACGGCGCTGTTTCCAATCTGCCAGATCCGCGTCATGCAGACCGCGCCTAAGGCTCAGGCCTTGGCCGGCACGCTGAACGTTTCGGCAGCTAACGCGGGGATTGGTCTGGGTTCGGTGATCGGAGGGCTGACTATCGAGCAGTTGGGGCTGTCGGCGGTTGGCTTTGTGGCGGCAGCGATCGCACTCCTTGCGATAGTAACGGCGCTGATAGCTATTCAGATGAAGCGTGACTGAATGATCAAAATGCTCGAAGTGTCACAAACCGCGACAATTTGTGACGCTATTGTTCAATAATGGCAAATGGCTCTTCCCAGCATTGAGTGGGAGGGCCAAACTCCGCTATTTGCCTCCAGGCCCAAGTTCCGAGGCCAGCAGGATGAAATATCGGTAGAGCGCCATGGTAAGTCACGAGGGTAGAGGGCACTCCTTTGCCAAACGAATATATTGGGTTCGCAGCCTGGGTGTTGGCATTGGTTTCTTCAGTGTCGCGGCCACTATGTATCCTTTGCATCCCCCCCTCTGGGTCTGGGCGGTCATGCTATGCAACGCGATAATCTGGCCGCCGATTGCTCTTTGGCTGGCCACGCGCTCACGCCAACCGTTCCACGCCGAACGCCGCAATATCCTCGTTGACTCTTTAGCGGGTGGGTTCTGGGCTGGTGCCATGGGATTCAACCCGCTGCCCACCGTCACGGTGCTGGCGATGATGGCGATGCATAACCTTGCTGCCGGCGGCAAACTCTTGTTCTTGCGCGGCACTCTGGCTCAGATTGCCGGTGCGTTGATTTCCGTGTTGCTGTTCCATCAACCATTCGTTTCCTACAGCTCCCCGCTGCAGATCTATGCCTGCCTGCCGGTACTGATCCTGTATCCCATGTTCGTTGGCTATGCCAGTTACCAATTGGCGGTCAAGCTCAGCGAGCACAAGCACATTCTTGGCAAGCTCAGCCGCACCGACAGCCTGACCGGACTGATCAATCACGGCTCCTGGAAAGACCTGCTGCAGCTGGAGTTCGGCCGCTGCCAGGTGTTGTCACGGGAGACGTCCATCGCCCTGATCGACATCGACCACTTCAAGTCGATCAATGACAATCACGGCCACATCATTGGCGACAGCGTGCTCAAGCGCTTGAGTGCGGCCCTGGTCGCCAGCCTGCGGGAAACGGACCTCGCCGGACGCTATGGCGGTGACGAGTTCTGCGTGATCCTGCCCAACACCAGCGCAGTATTGGCCTGGCAAATCCTCGAAGAGCTGCGCAGGAATGTACTCGAGGTGCGTAATCCTCACTTGCCGCATCTGGAACTCAGCTTGAGTATCGGCATCGCTACGTTCAGACCGGACATGACTGATGCCGCCTGCTGGCTCAACGAGGCGGACAAAGCGCTTTATATCGCCAAAACCACGGGCCGTAACCGAGTGTGCCTGGCAGAATCGAACGTGATCGACTTCCCCAGATCCAGCGTTGAGAATTCCGCGCTGGAACATGAATAAGCGCACATGCCTGTAGAAGCTGCCGAAGGCTGCGATGAAGATTCTCCTGACACACCGTTATTCGCAGCCTTCGGCAGCTCTTGCAGGTTGAGGTGTATTTGCAGATCAGCTTATGGCGAATAAAAGCGGCGTTGTATCAGGCTAAGTCAGTCATAACACTGAGGCCCAGGTTTTCCAGCAGCCATTGCGGCGAATGATCGTCCAGCAACTCCATCACGGGCTTATCGAGTTTCAGCGGGCCGTAGATGGCTTCTTCTCTATTTAGATGACCTTGTTGAACCGTGCGGTAATCCAGCGGATAGATACTTCGCTCAATCGGCATAAGCGCATCGAAATGTTCCAGCAGTCCAATAAAAACCAAACGCCGCTCTACGGTATGCCGGGTTGTTGCAATAAGTTTGGCGAAATACGCGCTGTCCTGCTGACGAAGCGCCTGGGCGGCGGCAAAGCGTTCAGCCAAGGTATAAGGCGCAGCATCGTCGAACACCACGCAGCACAACAATCTGCGGTTCATCCCGTTGAATGGATTAGCGGTGGCCTTGTAGCGATGGTGCAGGGCCAATACGAAATGAGCGCTCTTCTCCGCAAGCTGCCTGTGCCGGGCGCCACCCGGCACTTGCGAGTGATCCAGCCCCGGCGCCTTCCTGCCCACCTTTGAAACTCGCAGTGAAAACCTTTCCAGAGAGCCTTGAGGTCCAAGCAGCCAAGACTGCAGATCACACAGCTGAGACTTCGATAGAACCTCCTGTTTAGCGGCCAACAGTGTGAAAAGCTGACGAGTATCAGCTCCCGGCAAAAACGCCGCATGCCTGAATGACGGACACGACTGATCGCCGGCTCTCTTCAACATAACGCCCATTTAAAACTTCCTTTTATTATTAACAAGCTTTAACGCACAGCACTTCTTGCGCCTATCAAGCCTCGTCTTGCAGCGCCCAGACGAGCACTTGCCGATCCCAATAAATAACGAACCATCATCGTAAATAATTAACCGGAAGCGAACCTCCCTACACACCCCCAGAAACAACCTTCGAATTAAAAACCTCATCCACCCGTATTAGATCACCAGACCCAAGCAACACTTGTGTCGAACGAAAAGATAAACGCCGAAAATGATAATTACAATCAGTTGGCACAAATAAATTGGATCCACAGCAGACTTACTTAATTAACTCTTATTTCCCAACAACAATAGGAAACAGCCCACATCATCAATCGATATGGGCTGACAGACTTAAGACTGTTTGAACATTTCTTCGGCTCGACGGCGGATTTCCTCGGGTGCGATGTCCTCTTTGTGGGTGGCGATAAACCACACATGCCCATAGGGATCTCTCAGCGTGCCGCTGCGATCACCGTAAAACTGATCAGCCATGGGCATGATTTGTTCGGCCCCGGCATCCAGCGCCTGGTTGAACACCTGATCGGCATCGTCAACGTAGAGATACAGGCCAGACGGCACTTTGCTGTCGGCGGCCGGGCTGCCCAACACACCCTCCTCGCAGGGTTCGCCCAGCATCAGCATCGAGCTGCCGATGCGCAGGGCGGCATGTCCGACGCGCCCGTCAGGGGTATCGAGGCGGAAGTCTTGAGTGGCGCCGAAGGCATTTTTGTAGAACTCGATAGCCTTGGACGCGCCCTTCACACCCAGATAAATGGTCAGGCTGCGATAGTTATCGGGTACGGATTGAACACTCATATTCTTGTTCTCCGGGTTGGTGAAACGGTTACCGGTCAAGGCTTGAGGTCAAACAGCGCCTTGCCGCTTTCCATGTCGAAAGGTGCGGAAAAATGCTCATGGACGGCTGTCCAGCCTTCGGCCGTGCGGCGAAAGCCTGCGCTGGCGCGCATCCATGATGACTTCATCTCGCCCTTCTCATCGGCACCACCACAACTGTTCAACCAATGGGCGAACGCGAATTGCTGATCGCCATGCACCACCAGTTGGCTCTGCTCGAAAATCATCGGGCCCGGACACATGCCGAGGCAGAACTCCCAGTGATTGCGATAGGCTTCGACGCCCTTGAATTGCAATTGAATGATGGCGTCATAGGCAACGATTTCAGGGTCGTAATATCCCATGATCGCCTCGATATCCTTATCCCGTATGGCAGCGCTCCAGTGCTGAATCAACGTCTGGATTTGCTCACGGGTGTTTTGTTGCTCAGCTGTGCTTACGTTCATAGGTCGTGGTCTCGCTAGCGGATTGTTGCAATTTAAGGGTGCGCACTGGCCGGACTTCCACGCTGCCCACACGGGCGGCAGGCACATTCGCCGCGATGTGGATGGCTTCGTTGAGATCCCTGGCGTCGATCAGGTAAAACCCGGCCAATTGCTCCTTGGTTTCGGCGAAGGGGCCATCGGTGATCAGCACTTTGCCGTTGCGCTTGCGCACGGTGGTAGCCGTCTGCACCGACTCCAGAGGCTCAGACGCCAACATGTGGCCGCTGGCTTGCACCGACTGGGCATAAGCAAAACATTCATCATCCCGAGGGCTGTCGGGATGCGAGTGCAGGGTCTGTTCGTTGCTGTAAATCAGGCAAAGGTATTTCATGGCGTCCTCCATTACCGGCATGTGCAGGTATTAGTCGCCTGGGGCTGGAGGAAATCGACAGCCTTGAGCGACTGTATTGGGAAGTATCCGGGGTCAGCGGTTTTGATCGGCCAGCAGATCGTCCAAACAGCGTTGCAGAAATTGCCGGTCGACCGTCTGACGGGCTAGCTGTATGGCTTTGCGATAGGCCGCGCAGGCCTCGGCAACGTGCCCGCTACGGCAGCACAGATCGGCTTTGGCGGCCCAGGCGAGATGATAATCCTGCAACTCGCCATTGCTCAGTAGCCTTTCGATCAACGCCAGGCCAGCCTTCGGGCCCTGCAGCATGGCAACGGCCACCGCACGGTTGAGTGCCACCACGGAAGATCCGGTCAGGCGGATGAGCACATCATAAAGACCGACAATTTGCGCCCAATCGGTGTCCTCGGCGCGGGCGGCGTCGGCGTGTACCGCAGCAATCGCGCCTTGCACGCTGTAGGCGTTATAGCGTCCGGAACGCAGGGCTGTTTCGACCAAGGCCTGGCCTTCGGCAATCATCTGGCGATCCCACAGGCGGCGATCCTGGCTGTCGAGCAAGACGGGCTCGCCGCTGATAGAAATCCGCGCAGCGCGCCGGGATTCGGTCAGCAACATCAACGCCAGCAAGCCGCAGACCTCAGGCTCGGGAAGCAGCTCCAGCAGCAGTCGGCCAAGACGAATCGCTTCGCTGGACAACTCGCTGCGCAGCAACTCGTCGCCCGAAGTTGCGAAATAGCCCTCGTTGAACACCAGATAGATGACCCGCAACACAGCGTCCAGCCGCTCGGGCAGTTCGCCAAGCGTCGGCACTTCATAAGGGATGCGCGCGTCACGGATCTTGTTCTTGGCGCGCACGATACGCTGGGCCACGGTGGAGGGCGTGATGAGAAAAGCGCGGGCGATTTCTTCGGTAGTCAGATCGCAGACTTCACGCAGGGTCAACGCGACTTGAGCGTCTTCGGTCAGGGCCGGGTGGCAACAGGTGAAAATCAGCCGCAGCCGGTCATCTTCGACGCTGTCCAGATCCGGTCCCTGGGTGTGCATCTGGCCTTCCAGCTCAAGCGCCATCTGTGCCAGGGACGCGTCGAAGCGCGAGCGGCGGCGCAGTCTGTCGATGGCCTTGAAACGCCCCGCCGAGATCAACCATGCCCGGGGATTGTGCGGTAAACCGGTTTGGGGCCATTGCTCGACGGCGGCAATGAAAGCGTCCTGGAGGGCTTCTTCAGCCAGCTCGAAATGGCCCAGCAGGCGGATCAGCGTCGCAAGCACCCGACGCGACTCCTGGCGGTACAGGGCCTCTAATTCGGCGTTGATCGCCTGAACATTGTTGCTATCAAGATCGCGCTTCATGCCGGGCTCTCGTGGGGTCTGAATGAAGATTAGCCTCATCCAGACCGGACAAGAGGCAGGCCGTCAGCTGCCCAGCAACACGGCGTCGACTTTCATGCCCCGCCGCAGCCCGAAGACTGCGGCGGTCAACAACCCGACGGCGCCCATGACGGCCACATAGGCCACACATACCCACGGGCTCCAGGGCATCAGCGCGATCAGCATCAGCGGTGTGGTGCTGGCCCAGAGTGCGTAAGCGATGTTGTAGGTGAAGGAGATGCCCGACACACGGATATCTGCCGGGAACATACCGACCATCACCGACGGCACCACGCCGACAATCCCACAGGCCAGCCCGGCCACTGCGTAGGCAATGCCCGGCGCGGGCCATTGGCCGATCAGGCTGGCATACAGCAGGCCGATGCCCAGGGGTAACAGCGCGCTGTAAAACATCACGGCCCGCCACGCGCCGATCCGGTCAACCAGCCTGCCGGCCAGCACACAGCCGATATTCAGGAACACAATGCCGAGGCTGCTCAGGGCGAACGTATGGCTGGCGCTCATGCCGAAGCTTTTCTGCATGACAGTGGGGGTAATCACCACCAGCACCACGACCGCCGACGTCAGCACGCAGGTCAGCAGCGCGGCGGGCAGCAGCGACTGACGGTGCTCGCGCAGCACTGCTTTCAACGGCAACTCGGTCACGGTTTCGCGTTGGGCCTGCATGGCCATGAACACTGGGGTTTCACTCAGCCAGCGACGCAACCAGACGCCCACCACGCCAAACACCCCGCCCAGCAGGAACGGAATGCGCCATGCCCCTTCGAGAATTTCCGCCGGGGTGAAGACTTTCGCCAACCAGGTGGCAACCAGCGCTCCCAGCAGATAGCCGAAGGTCAGACCGGCCTGCAACACTCCCAAGGCATATCCGCGATGGGATTTGGGCGCGTGCTCTGCGACGAACACCCATGCACTGGGGACTTCACCGCCCACCGCTGCACCTTGCAAAATGCGCAATGCCAGCAGAATCAGCGGTGCCCAGTAGCCGATTTGCGCATAGGTCGGCATCACGCCGATCAGCAGGCACGGCAAGGCCATCATCAGAATGCTCAGGCTGAAGACACGTTTGCGGCCGAGCTTGTCGGCGAAATGCGCCATCAGGATGCCACCCAGCGGACGTGCCAGATAACCGGTAACGAAGATCCCGAAGCTTTGCAGCAGGCGCAGCCATTCGGGCATTTCCGGCGGGAAAAACAGTTGGCTGAGGGTCAGCGCAAAGAACACAAAGATGATGAAGTCATAGATCTCAAGCGCCCCGCCCAGCGCCGCGAGGCCCAGGGTTTTGTAATCAGCACGGGACAGCGGCTGGGGGCGTGGTCGAACAATGGCCGTCATATGAACCCCGGACACGATTAAGAGTTGAGCGCGACAACCCGTCGCAGGGCGCGAAGAATAGCAAACTCAAAGGCGATGGGTGTGATGGGTTGCTGACTGGTTGGTCGAGTATGTCAGGCAAACCGAGGTGTTCTTATCGCGGGCAAGCCTCGCTCCCACAGGCACTGATCCTGTGGGAGCTTGCTTGCGAAGACAATGGTTCAGATTCGAAGTATGTGTGTGACCCTTTGGCCTCTTCGCGAGCGAGCTCGCTCCCACAGATTTGGGTGCGTCACAGAACCCGTGGGAGCAAGCTTGCTTGCGAAGACAATGGTTCAGATTCGAAGTATGTGTCTGACCCACTGGCCTCTTCGCGAGCTCGCTCCCACAGATTTGGGTGCGTCACAGAACCCGTGGGAGCAAGCTTGCTTGCGAAGACAATGGTTCAGATTCGAAGTATGTGTCTGACCCACTGGCCTCTTCGCGAGCAAGCTCGCTCCCACAGGGGCACTCAATCACCCCACCTGCCCCACAAGCCACTTCAAGAACTCTTTCACCGGCGATTGTCGTTCACGGCCGGGGGTACAGGCGGCGATGTAGTTGGGGCCGGGCAGGACAATTTCGGGGAGATAGGGCACCAGCAACCCCTGGACGACGCTATCGGCCACCAGCACGTTGCTGGCCAGCACCAGGCCATGCCCGGCGATGGCGGCATTCAGGGCGAAGTGCTCGTCATCGTATTCACGTATCAAGGCATGGCTCAGCCAATGCTGACGCCCGGCTGCCGCACACCAGGTTGCCCAGTCAATCTTGTAGCCGCCAGGCATTTGCCAACGCAGATTGATCAATTGCACCCGATCATGGGCCAGCGGATACACCATGGTGGGCGCGGCGTAGACTGAAAAATACTCAGTCATCAGATGTTCGCTGAATAACGTCGGGTCGTCGTGGCTCGACGTCCGTATCGCCAGGTCAACGCTGGAATCACGCAACAGATCCACCAGTTCGTTTCCGGTTTCCACGCGCACATTGATGTGGGGCTGAGTCTGATAGAAATTCCCCAGCCGCGGGATCAACCACGCAGCGGCCAAGGCTGGCGTCGTCGATAGCACCAGGGTCCGCATATCCGGTTCAGGGCTCAGAGCCGCAAGGCTGGTGTTGATGTCGAGCAGCGCACGGTGGGCGTCCCGGTATAGCTTCTCGCCTTCGGCAGTCAGTTGCACGCCATTGCCGGAACGCTTGAACAGCATGACGCCGACCCACGCTTCCAGGGCCTTGACCTGATAGGAAACCGCCGCCGGGGTCACAAAAAGCTCGTCAGCTGCCGCCCTGAAACTGCCCGTGCGGGCCGCTGCCTCGAACGTGCGGTAGGCGGTGAGCGGTACTTTTGCGAACAAGGGCAACCTCGGGCAATGGGTCAATTCAATTGAGTGTGACTCAATTTATCTCATTTTTGCTCACCACAACCCACCGGTAGCCTGATCGGCATCCCACTTGAAGGAGACCGACATGCAAGGTCCGACACGCAAGATCACCCAGGCAGTGCTGTATGAATTGATCGCCATTGGCGTTCTGTCCCCGTCGCTGGCCTGGGCCTATGACGAAAGCCTGGCTTATTCCGGGGCGCTTTCGGTGATGCTGTCGGTCACCGCGCTGCTCTGGAACGTGCTTTATAACTGGATTTTCGAGCACTGGGAGGCACGCCAGCCGCAACGAGACAGAACCTGGCAACGCCGACTGCTGCATTCTCTGGGTTTCGAAGGCGGCCTGACCTTGATGCTGGTGCCGCTGGTGGCCGGGTGGTTGAGTATCTCCTGGTGGGCAGCGCTGGCGACCAACCTTGGGTTGTTTGTGTTTTTCTTCTTTTATGCGCTGTTGTTTCAATGGGCGTTCGATCAGCTGTTCGATGTGCCCGATTCAGCAAAACAACCTTTATTGAAGATTAAGGATGAATTAAGTAAGTGTGGTTAATCTGGCTTCAACCAGACAACGGAACGATTCGGTTCCCGCTGGATCTCAACTACCAGATCAATCAGAAGGAACGAAAAATGAAAACTCTATCTGCCATGTTTGCTGCCCTTGCCCTGACTACCGCTGCCGGTGTTGCTCAAGCTGATATCGGCCCGGACGAAGTCGTCCGCCTGCATAAAGCAGGGACTGTAATGGACTTCGAAAAGCTCAATAAACTGGCGCTGGACAAGCACCCAGGTTTCACCATTCACGACACCGAGCTTGACAAGCACGCTGAGCGTTACGTGTATCAAGTTGAACTGCGCGATGCCAAAGGCGTGGAATGGGATATAGACCTGGATGCCAAGACCGGTGAAGTTCTGAAAGACAAACAGGATAATTAATTTAATCCTGTAGGAGCTGCCGCAGGCTGCGAATTCGATGTGTCATATACATTGATTCGCAGCCTTTGGCAGCTCCTACAGTTAATTCAACGCTGATAAATAATTACTTCAACCCAACTTTCAACAGTTGCCCGTCACCCTCGTCGGTCAATACATAGATATAACCATCCGGCCCTTGGCGAACATCGCGGATGCGTTTCTTCAAATCCCCCAGCAAACGCTCTTCGTGAACAATCTTGTCACCCTCGAATTCCAGGCGGATCAGCTCTTCGCTAGCCAGTGCACCGATGAACAGGTTGTGATCCCAGGCCTTGAAGCGTGAGGCATCGTAGAACGCCATGCCGCTGATGCCCGGTGACTTCTGCCAGACGTGAAACGGCTTGATCGTCCCCTCGACAAACTCACCTTTGGATTCGGAGATCGGTACGCCGGAATAGTCGATGCCGTGGGTCGCCAGCGGCCAGCCGTAATTCTGTGCGCGTTCGATGATGTTCACCTCATCACCGCCTTTAGGCCCGTGCTCATTGGTCCACAAGGTGCCGGTCCAGGGGTTCAAGGCTGCGCCCTGCTGATTGCGATGGCCATACGACCAGATTTCCGGACGTACATTCTTCTGGCCTACGAACGGGTTATCCGGCGGCACCTTGCCATCGGCGAACAGCCGCACGACTTTGCCCTGCAGTTTGTCCAAGTCCTGCGAGGTCGGACGATTGTTGTTTTCACCCAAAGCGATAAACAGGTAGCCGTCGCGATCAAAGACCATTCGCGAGCCGAAGTGGTTGCCCACTGACAGCTTGGGTTGCTGGCGGAAGATCACATTGAAGTTTTCCAGCTTGCTCAGGTCGGTGGACAACCGCCCGCGCCCTGCCGCCGTCCCGCCTTTGCCGTCCTCACCCACTTCGGAAAAAGTCAGGTAAACCATGCGGTCGGTGGCGAAGTCCGGGGAAAGCACCACATCCAGCAGACCACCCTGCCCCTGAGTCCAGACTTTGGGCACGCCGGACAGCGGCTTGGAAAGTGTCCCGTCGGGCGCGACAATCCGCAGGTTGCCGGACTTCTCCGTGATCAGCATGCCTTTGTTGTCCGGCAAGAAGGCCAGCGCCCACGGGTGATCCAGGCCCTTGGTCACTTCCTCGACACTGATCGTGCCTTGCTCGCTTTTGAAATCCTGAATGGGTCCTGCGGCAGCATTCAGCGACAACGTCAGAAAGGCGCTGGCGCAAAGTGTGGCGATCAAGGTTTTGCAATGCATGGACGATTCCTTATGTGCATGAAAATGCCCTCGGCGAACGGGGAATGAAAAACTCAATCGGTGGTTTTACGGTCGCTGCCCGACGGCTTGGCTGGCTGCTGCCGTTCAGGATAGCCGTTGCGGATGCCGCCGTTCTCCAGGGTCGGCGGACGCGGATTGGGCGCCGTACTCGGGCCACGTACCGGCGGAATACTCGACTCAGTGCCCTGCCGGCTGTTGGGGTTGGCGCGGTGGATGGGGCTGTTGTGCGGGTTGCCGTTATTGATCGTGCTGTTAGGCAGGGTCTGGGCCTGGGAAACACTGGCCAGGCCGCTCAACAGCAGGCCGCCCAGTGTCGAGAATGCTAGAAGTCGCGCAGAACTGTTCATCACTTACCTTCTATGGGAAACGGTAACGATTCAGGCGTTTGATGGCGATTACCCACGTAGGTTCGCCTCAGGCCGGTGCGATGAGCAAGTAGAGCGGTTTCAAGTTTGTAACAAGGATGTGCAGAGGCTGACTCTGTTGGAGCGAGGCTTGCCCGCGAAAAACGATGACGCGTTCCGTCTGATATACCAAGGCGGCTGGTTCGCGGGCAAGCCTCGCTCCAACAGGTTCAGTTGCGCAATACTGCGCACCCAGCCACAGAGGCCTTCAACATATGACCGACACCCCGCAAGCCGCTCCGACGCTCAAAGAAATATTTAACCTGGCCCGGTTGCAGCACATCGCCGAGCAGACCACGGCGGTTTATCCGGGGTTCGATACGCCTGCTTTTCTGGCCCACGTCGCCCACGACCTGGACAGCCAGTCGTTGATGCAGCGCCTCAATCGCGTCAGCCGCGGCCTGCATGCCGGGCTGCCGACCGATTACCCAGAGGCGCTGGGGATTCTTTATGAGCTCGCGCCACGCTTGAACAGCAGTTTTGTCAGCCTGATCCTGCCGGAATACGTCGCGCTGTACGGCCAGCACGATTTCGAGCGCTCGATGCAGGCGCTGAAATTCTTCACCACGTTTGGCTCATCGGAGTTTGCCGTGCGGCATTTTCTGCGCCTGGACTTCCCCCGCGCGCTGGGCATCATGCAAGTCTGGTCGCGAGACGAAAACGAGCATGTGCGACGCCTGGCCAGTGAAGGCAGCCGCCCGCGTCTGCCGTGGTCGTTCCGCATCGAGCCGTTGATGGCCGACCCTTCGCCGGTGCTGTCGATCCTGGATAACCTGAAGGCCGACAGCAGCCTGTATGTGCGCAAATCCGCGGCCAATCACCTCAACGACATCACCAAGGACAACCCTGACTGGGTGCTCGACTACCTGGAAGGCTGGTCCTTGGAGAATCCGCACACCGCCTGGATCGCCCGGCATGCGCTGCGCTCGCTGATCAAGAAAGGTGATCGCCGGGCGTTGGGGATCATGGGTGCAGGTCACAGGGCGGAGGTGCGGGTGGATCAGGTCAGCGTCACGCCGCAGTCCATTCGGCTGGGCGAAACACTCAGTCTCGAATTTCGCGTGACCTCGACGTCTGCGCAAAGTCAGCGCCTGATCATCGATTACGCGATTCATTACGTGAAAAAATCCGGCGGCACCTCGGCCAAGGTCTTCAAGCTGAAAACCCTGGAACTCGGTGCCGGGGAATCGGTGATCGTGACCCGCAAACCGCAACTGCGCAATTTCACCACTCGGGTGCATTACGCCGGCAGGCACGAGCTAGACGTACTGATCAATGGTGAGTGTCTGGCCAAAGGCAGTTTCGATCTGCAGCTCTGATTCAGGTCAACGGCATGCTGAAGGTAAAGGTTGTGCCGTCTTGCCGGGTCGAGCGCACGTCCAGCCGGCCGCCATGGGCCTGGGCAATCTGGCTGGCGATGTACAGACCCAGTCCCAGTCCGGCCTGCGGCGCTTCTGCGCCCGGCCGTGAATAAGGCTGGAACAGTTGCGGCAAAACATCCTCGGGAATCGGCTCACCCTGGTTACTCACGCTGATGCACAGCTCGCCCACAGTAATACCGGCCAGCACCTCCACCTCGCCTTTGCTGTCGCCGTGAGCGATGGCGTTGGCCACCAGGTTGGACAGCAATTGAGCGATGCGCTCACGATCACACCGCACTTGCTCAAGGCCGGCAATGCTCGAGCGAATCCGGCGCGACGGGTGAATGTGCTGCACTTCGGCAACCACATGCTGCAACGCGGCTTCCAGGTCGTCGCATTCACGCAGGCTCAACGGTATGCCGTGGCCAAGACGCCCTCTGGCGAAATCGAGCACATCGTCGACCAGATGCGCCGCGCGATTGCCTGAGGTGAGGATGTGCTGGGCGATCTTGTGTGCCTTTTCGTCGAGCGGCTTGCGCAGCAGCAGTTCGGCACTGGCGGTGATGGCGAACAACGGGTTGCGCAGATCATGTCCCAGCACGGCGATAAACTGCTCGCGCCACTCGGAGACTTCACGCTCGGCGCGCAGATCCTCTCGGGCGCGTTCCAGGCTTTCCTCAGCTTCGATCTGGATCGCCAATAGCCGCGCAAACGAAGTCATCATCGACTCGATGGAGGTGTTTTTCAGTTTGGCGGGGTTGGGATCGAGGGCGCAGATGGTGCCAAAGAATGAGCCGTCGGAGAGGAACACCGGCACCGATATGTAGCTCTGAAATTTGTAGATCTGCGGCGTGTGATGCAGCCGATACTTATCGTCCTCGCTGACACAGTCGATAATCACCGACTCATGCAGTTGAGAGGCATGGATTTCATGGCAGATGGTGGTGGTCAACTCCAGCTCACCGCCCGGTTGCAAGCCAAAATCGAGCTTGTCGAGCACTGCACAAGCAGTCCAGGATGAATCAGTGACACGCGCCACGGCTGCAAAACCCATGCTGGTGGTTTCGCTGATGACTTGGAGAATGGCAGGTACAGCACTTATCCGACCGATTATTGCTACATCGTCGGCGATGGATTGCCTCATGTCAGTCCTGTATGCGTGAGTGGTAATTGGGAGCAATGGTAATGCGAAAATGCCGAGGCACCACGACTGTAGCGCCTCACTGCACAAATCTTCCAGACTTTCGGCAGAACTTTGGACCAATATAATCCAGATGGATGAAAATCCAGCAAGCATGCATTCATTTGCATAGCCGGACCTTTTTAGCAGGAACTCACCATGACCAGCAGCAACTGGATCGATTTGAAGCAGGACGCAGAGTCCGGCATTGAGACGATTCGGGCGCATTTTGAGGGCCACGCCTACGATCCGCACTGGCATGACAGCTATCTGGTGGGCTTTACCGAGCAAGGGGTTCAGCAGTTCCATTGTCAGCGCCAGCAGTACATCAGCACTCCCGGCCGGGTGTTTTTGCTGGAGCCCGGCGAGATTCATGATGGTGATGCCCCGACGCCAGGAGGCTTTACCTACCAGACCCTGTACCTGGACCCGAAGTGGCTGGACCGTGAGTTGCATTCGCTGTTCGAGCAGACCCCCAGCCATTGCCAGCTCAGTTTCGCCGCGACCCAGGCCGACGATTTGCGTCTGGCCAACGCCACCGCCAATGCCTTCCGTTCGCTGCATGGTCAGGAAATGCGCATCGTGCGCCAGACCGCACTGGATGATCTGCTGGCGCATCTGACCGGCCACCTGCGCTGGCGAACCCTGATCAATCCGGATCCGCGCCTGCCCCTGGTGGCGCAGACTGCCAGGGATTTCCTGCACAGTCACATGACCCAAGACATCGGGCTGGATGATCTGGCGCGGGTGACTGGTGTCGACCGCTTCCGTCTGACCCGGGCCTTCAAGGCCGCTTTCGGACTGGCGCCCCACGCCTACCTGATTCAACTGCGGCTGGCCCGGGCGCGACGTCTGCTCGCAGGCGGGCAATCCCCCGCGGAGGTGGCCGCGAGCCTGGGTTTTGCCGACCAGAGTCACTTGGGTCGCTGGTTCCGGCGTGCCTACCGCGTGACGCCGGCAGACTATCGCAAGCGCTGCTCAAACCTTCCAGACTGACGCACCGGCAGCGGCGATGATCGACTGACGATCAATCACCCAGAGTTGTGTCATGGACGCGTTTTTGCCCTTCATGCTGTTTGCCTTTGTATCCTCGATCACCCCCGGGCCCACCAATATCCTGGTGCTCACCAACACCTCGCGACATGGCCTGCTTGCTGCCGTGCCCATCGTGATGGGGGCCTGTGCCGGTGCCGCCGGGCTGGTGCTGCTGGTGGGGACCGGTGTGGGGGATTTTCTGGCCCGACATCAAACCCTTCAGACCATCATGTCGTGGATCGGTATCGCCTGGCTGAGCTGGATGGCGTGGCAGATTTTCCGTGCGCCCCCGGCCGCCATCGAGATAGACGGCACCGACAGCAAAGGCCCGCGTCTCGGGCTTTGGGGGGCTGCGAGCCTGCAACTGGTCAACCCTAAAACCTGGATGATGGCGTTGGCGGTGGTCAGTGTGTTCGCCGGGACAGACGCCGATCGCACGTTACGAGTCGTCTATCTGGCGTTGCTGTTCTTTGCCATCGCCATCCCCTGCATGACCGTCTGGGCCTTGCTGGGCGTCAGCGCCAACCGATTCTTCCGCTCGCCACTGAGCATGCAACGCTTCAACCGCTGCATGGCGGGGTTGTTGCTGGTGTCGACGTGGTTGACGGTGATTGTGTGAGCGATGCTCTACCCCTGTGGGAGCGGTGCTTGCCCGCGATAAGGCTGGACGGGGTTCACTTTAGACCGAGGCGCCCTTATCGCGGGCAAGCACCGCTCCCACAGGGGTAGAGCATCGAACCAGAATCACCCCACCGGTCGCGCCAGGCTCGCCACGAAGGTGGTGCCTTCTTCCTCGCTGGAACGCAGGCTGACATCCCCCCAATGCGCCCGGGCGATTTCCCGGACGATGAACAGGCCAAGGCCGACGGTATGCGCATCGTTATCCTCGGCGACGCCATACAGCATGGGTTCGAACAGACTGCCGATAAGCTCCGGCCCAATAGGTGCGCCGTGGTTGTGGACCGAGATCTTGATCCACTGCGCTTCAAACGCCGAGCTCACGACGATTTCACTGTCGGGGGCACCGTAGGCCACGGCATTGCTGACCAGATTTTCTACCAGCTCGAATAGTCGATCGGCATCGGCGCTGCACGGTCCTTCCCCTTCTATTCGATGAATAATCGTGCGATCAGGGAACACCAGCCTGAGCTCTTCGACGCACTTGGCTATCACCTTATGCAGGTCGATGGCTTGCGGCAGCACGGTAATTCCACGGCCGACCCGGGCCTGGGTGAAGTCCAGCAGATTGACAATCAGGCGCTGGGCGCGCTCGACCGAGACCGTCACGTGGTCAAGGCTGCGCTGTTGCCGTTCACTCAACGGGTCAAGACCCATCAACCCGGCAGCCATCTTGATCGCCGCCAGGGGGTTGCGCAGGTCATGGCTGACAAAACCCACCATTTGTTCAGCGAAGGTTGCACGGATGTCCGCTTCAATCTCGGCCAGACGCAGGCGGTTCTGCGCGGATGACAGTTCTTTCTGCGAGGCCAATTGCTGCAGCAGCAGCTCTTCAGCCATTTTTCGCGAGGCAGTCAGCTCCCGCTCATAGCTGGTGCGCTCCTGGGCGCCGAACAGCGCCAGCTCCTGAATGAAGCCCTGGGAAGTCTGTCGGCGAACCGCGTTGAAAATCACGCTAATACCACTGCCATCCTGACGCAGCATATCGAGTTTGACCTCGGCCACCGAGCCACGCATTTGCATTAAAGGCAGGCAATGAGTCTGGTAAAAGAGCTTGCCGCCCATGCTCAGCAGATCCTGAAAACGGCGGCCCAACAGCGCTTCGCGGGGCATGCCCAGCCAGCGACAAAAGGTCAGATTGGCGCGTTTTATCGTGCCGTCGTCCAGGGTCAGCAACAAACCACAAGGCGCGTTCTCGATCAGCTCATCGCTACCTGGCAGGGCGTCGACATCATTTAACAAAAGCGACTACTCCAGAAGCGGCGAGGAATTCGTCAATGGCTGCGATGCAGGCATTGGGTGCGCTCATGTGCGGACAATGGCCGACGTTTTCGATGCGACGCAGGGTGCTGCCGGCAATCACGCGATGGAGAAAATCCCCCACTTCACGCGGCGCGATCAGGTCGTCACTGCATTGCAGGATCAGGGTATTGGTGGTGAGCCGGGCGACGTCCTGGCGATGGTCAGAGGTGAACGTGACCCGGGCGAACTGCCTGGCGATTTCCGGGTCGGCGCGGCAGAAACTGTCTGCCAGCTCCTGACCCAGCTCCGGTTGCTCGGGAGCGCCCATGATCGCCGGCGCCATATTCCCTGACCAGCCCAGATAGTTGCTGTCCAGTGCCTCCAGCAACGACTCGATGTCTTGCCGGTCGAAGCCGCCGTGGTAGTCACCGTCGTTGATGTAGCAAGGGGACGGACCGATCATCACGTGAGCGTCGAAATGCCCGGGCTCTTTGAGATCCGCCAGGGCGGCGATCATGGAGCTGACCGAATGCCCGACATGAATCAAAGGCCCTGGCCCGGCGAACTCTTTGACGATTTCCAGCAGGTCATTGGCGTAGCCGTCCAGGGAGTCGTACCGGCGTGGATACCAGGCGGAAATATCGGACTGGCCGTTACCGACCAGGTCAAACAGCACCACACGGTATCGCTCGGCATACAGCGGTGCCATGAACCGCCACATATTCTGATCACAGCCAAAACCATGGGCAAAGACCAGCGTGGCGGGGCCTTCGCCGATGATTTTTACGTTATTGCGAAACTGCACCGACATCCGAAACACCAATCAGACGAATGGATTAATGAGGCGAGATTAGCATCGTTCAAGCGGGGGGGAACTCATATGAGTGGAGATTCCGCAGAATCTGTAGGAGCTGCCGAAGGCTGCGAAGCGGTGCGACAGAGAAATCGCTTTCGCAGTCATCGGCAGCTCCTACAGGTTTTTGCGGGATCTACTCCCCAATATCCTCATTCCACAATTCGGGTTTGCTGGCGATGAAGCCTTTCATCATGTCCACGCAGGTGGCGTTGTGAATCACTTCGACGTTCACACCCCGGGAGCGCAGCAGCTCTTCTTCGCCCATGAAGGTCTGGTTTTCGCCAACGATGATCTTGCGGATGCCGTACAGCAGGATCGCGCCGCTGCACATCGAACAGGGTGACAGGGTTGTGTAGAGCACGGCATCGCGATAGACGCTGGCGGGCTGGCGGCCGGCATTTTCCAGGGCATCCATTTCGCCGTGCTTGATGGCACTGCCTTCCTGCACACGGCGGTTATGCCCGCGACCGATGATTTTGCCGTCGTGCACGATCACCGAGCCGATGGGGATACCGCCCTCCTCCAGCCCGAGTTGTGCTTCGTCGATTGCGGCCTGCATGAAAGGGTCCATGGGGTTACCTCAAGTGAGTCAATTGATAATCAGTGGCTTAGCGAAGCCTGGGCATTGTTCAGCGCCTGGGAAACAAAATCCCTGAGCAGGTCGGCAGAACGTGCCTTCATGTCCATGCCGACGTCATTCTGTTTCGCTCGCAGCTTATTGGCCAGCATCGGGGAATCATCGCCCTTGTTCATCGCCCGCAACTCTTCGGCGGTGAACGACTGAGCGTAGGCTGCAGCGAGATTGCGGTCCCATTGCGCCTGGAATTGGGGCTGTAAACGTTGCAACTCATCTTTGACGAGCGCCTGAGCCTGGGTTTTGCCAATGGCCTCGACAATGCTGCCGAAGGTAGGAGTCCGGGAAGCTACCTGATAACCCAGCCAGCCAAGGCTTTCACCCAGATGCCGCTCCTGGACGAACGCCAGCGCGCTATCGTCCACTTCGGATGCTTGAGCATTTCGGGCAAAAGTGCTCGATACACTGATCAAAAGCACCAAAACCAGCGTCAAAGCCGCAGCGCAAACCGGCTTGCGGAACGTCATGATGCCTCCCGTTTATTCCATGACTGCCTTGTGAACCTAGCAGCTATAGCTCGCTCTGGCATTGTGGGTGTCGCTACCTGACAACCCGTGACGCTAACGAATCTCTCCCGTTAGCCATTGCTCGCGGGTCATCCGATAGATTCGCACAGCCAGTCGATGGTATTGGCTGTGAACAAAACGGCTGAAGCCTGCCTTCTGAATGACCCGCACGGAGGCAGCGTTGCCGGGCTGGACGATGGCAATGACCGACGCGAGGCCAAGCACTCCGAAGCCATGCTCCAGCGTGGCACGTACCGCCTCGGTGGCCAGACCGCGCCCCCAGAATTGCGGCGCCAGTCGATAGCCCAGTTCGATTTCATCTGCGCCATCGACCTGCTCCTGATTCAGTCCGCAAAAACCCGCCAGTTCACCACTGGCCTTATCGACTATGGCCCACGGCCCAAAGCCTGAATCGGCATAAGACTCCATGCACCACTGGATGAATTCATCAGTGGCGTGCGCCGTCATCACGCCTCGCACGGAATAGCGCATCACCTCGGGGTCGGCCAGGATTGTGGACAGAGCAGGACCGTCGGCGAGGGTCAGTTCGCGCAGGGTTAGGTGGTGGGTGTGGAGCAGGCCGTCAGGTGCTTTCATTGGAAATAATCGCAACCCCTGTAGGAGCGAGCTTGCTCGCGATTGGGTCTATCGGGCGATGAATAGGTCGCATGCACGAACGCAATCGCGAGCACGCTCACTCCTACAGGGGCCCGTGTTTGAAGCGCGACAGCGCGGCGCGTCCGGACGACGGGGCATCCAACAGGTCTGCGTTATAGGCTGCTGCTGACCTTGCCGGCCACGTCCGCTGGCAACCATGCTTTCCAGACTTCCGGGTGCTCCTTGAGGAAGGCCTGAGCGACGGCTTTGGGTTGTTCGCGTTTTTCGCTCATCTGCCCCAGGGTCTGGTTAAGCAGATCGATCGGGAAATCGACCTTCTCGAAGAAGGCCACCAGATCCGGGTACTGCTTGTGGAACGGGTCTGACACGCCGATGCTCAGGTGCGGCTCAAGTGAACGAGTGCCCTTTGGATTCGGGTTGTTGGCATCGGCGAGGGTTTTCCAGGCTTCGGCATCGAACGGCGGCTCTTCCAGCTTGATCAACTTGAAGCGTCCCAGCAGCGGCGTTGGCGACCAGTAGTAAAACAGTACCGGCTTGCCACGATGGATCGACGAGCTGATTTCAGCATCCAGCGCCGCGCCCGAACCGGTACGGAAGTTCACGTAACTGTCGGTCAGGCCATAAGCCTTGAGTTTCTGAGTGTTGACGATTTCGGAGGTCCAGCCGGTCGGGCTATTGAGGAAACGCCCTTGCTTTGGCGACTCCGGGTCTTTGAATACGTCCTTGTAGCGTGGCAGGTCGGCGACTGACTTGAGGTCCGGCGCCAATGGCTTGATGCCTTTGGCCGGGTCGCCCTTGATCACGAACTCCGGCACCCACCAGCCTTCGGTGGCGCCTTTGACGATGTTGCCCAGGCCGTGAACCTTGCCTTCGCTTTGCGCTTTGACCCACGCCGGACTGCGCCCGGCCCACTCTTCACCAATGACCTGAATGTCGTTCTTGGCCAAGGCAGCCTCCAGGCTCACGGTGCTGCCCGGCAAGGTGTCAGTGGGGTAGCCGTAGCCCTTTTCGACGATGGTGCGCAGAATTTCAGTGATCAGGCTGCCGCTTTCCCAGGTGATATCACCGAAATGGATCGGCGTAGCTTTATCCGCCGCTGCCACAGGCTGGCCGAGTAGACCGAGCGCCAGAAGCGAACAGCCGAGCAGGGTTCTGATTGATGTCATGGTCACCTCTGGTTTAGCGAAATGGGGAATACGGGTCTGTAGGAGTGAGCTTGCTCGCGATAGCGTCAGGTCAGTCGATGATTTATCGACAGGCAGAACGCATCGCGAGCAAGCTCACTCCTACAGACATCCTTTCCAGCTTGTAGCTACTGACAGCACGAAAGGCAGATTAGTTGTGCTGACGATGAATGTCAGGCAAACAGCGTTGGCAAACCCAGGTTGATAGCCTGCTGCTGGTAATCGAGCAGCACCTGATAATCCGCAAAGTTCGCGGGCTGTACGTGGGAGATGGCCAATACCTCGGCGACATCGGGCAGATCCAGCAGCGCCTGATTCATCGCCTGACGGATGCGCTCGGCCTGGGTCGCGTCGAGGCCTCGCGCGGTGATGAATGGCAGGCACGGGCTGACGGCGCTACGGGCGAGGATGCGCAGGCCAGCGATCTCATCGCTGGCGTCACGGGCCAGATAGTCATAGGTCACGCTGTCGACGGCCGCCAGATCGCCGCGCCGCTCCTTGAGCCCGCGCAGGCTAAGGCGATGACCACCGGTAAGCGTCACCCCGGCAAAAAAACGCCCATCGCGCTGCCACGGCGCCAGAGCATGGCGCAGCAGGTTCATGCCGGAGTTGGAGTCTTCACTGTTGATCAGGCCATGGCTGCCGAAGAATTCTTGCAGTTCAGTCCGCGGATCGTCAGCACGCACCATCAACAAGCTGCAATGGTTGCCCGCGTCGCTGTGGGGCAGCTCGTACACCGGTCGGCCCACCAGCCGGACCTTGTCGCGCAGCTGGGTCATCAGCGGATAACCGCAGGTTTGCGCCAGCAAAAGATGCTTGGAGAGCCAGAGGTCGGGCAGTTCCAGCGCTGCAGCCTGTTCGCGTTGGACGCCGAGCAATTGGCAGATGCGCCCGAGCCAGGCCTCGCTGGCCAGCTGGACGCGGTCCGGGGCGGTGTACATGGGGAGTTGGGTGAGGGTTTGGGTCATCGTTTACGCGTGCTCAATTTGATAATCCTTTCCCTGTGGGAGCGGTGCTTGCCCGCGATAAGGGCGCCGCGATTCTGCAGGTCAATCACTTAAACCTTATCGCGGGCAAGCACCGCTCCCACAGGTATCAGAACCCTGAAGCGCGCTCATCAATGCCCAAAAAGTCCGGTATCGGATTTCTTGGCTTTTTTGTCCGCGCGTTTCTCGTCGAGGGTCTTGGCCGGCTTTTTCTTTGCTGCTTTCTTTGAATCCATGCCTTTGCTCATGATGCGTGCTCCACGTTGAGGGATCCGAACTTTGTTATACACCCATTGAACGATCCGCCCGCGTTATCATGCGCAGCTTCTCATCATGCTGCCTGCCCCATGCCTGACATCGAATTCGTCTTGTTGCCCGAAGTGTGCAAGCCCTTGCTGGACAAGTTCTACCGCAGCCATCGCTCTGCCATGCGTTCATCCAGTGGCGCGCAGATGTGGGTGGCCAGGCAGCCGGACATCATCGGCGCGCTGTGCTTGAGGTCTGTATCGGGCGGGTATTGGCTGACCGGTTTGTTCGTGGACCCGGAGCGGCGCAGCGAAGGGGTTGCGCGGCAATTGATTGCCCAGGCCTTGAAGGATGCAACAGGCACGGTGTGGCTGTTCTGCGATCCGGATCTGACTGGATTCTACGAGCGGCAAGGCTTCGTACTGAGCGATGATCTACCGCAGTCGCTGGCAGAAAAGCTGATGCGCTATAGCCGGGCCAAGGCGTTGGTGGCGATGGCCTCACAGCCCCTGAACACCCTGTAGGAGCGAACTTGTTCGCGAGGCTTTGTATCTGATTCCCCGCATAAACCGCCTCGCCAACAAGTTGCCTCCTACCGGTAAATACTCGCTGCAATCACTCATCCGCATTCGGGTCCATGTCCGGGAACATCACGTCCATGAAGCCGAATTTGCTGAAATCAGTAATACGCGACGGGTACAGACGACCAATCAGGTGATCACACTCGTGTTGCACCACCCTCGCGTGAAACCCTTGGGCGATACGCTGAATCGGTTGGCCGTCGGGATCAAACCCTTCGTAACGAATGCTCTGATAACGGTCTACCGCACCACGCAAACCAGGCACTGACAGGCAGCCTTCCCAACCCTCTTCCATCAACGGGCTCAAGGGCGTGATCAGTGGGTTGAGCAAGATGGTCTGGGGCACTGCTTCAGCGTCGGGGTAACGCTCGCTGCGTTCAAAACCGAAGATCACCAGTTGCAGATCAACGCCAATCTGCGGTGCTGCCAAACCCACGCCGCCGACGCTTTCCATGGTCTGGAACATATCGGCGATCAAGCTCTTGAGCTCGGCGGTGCCGAACATTGATTCAGGTACCGCAGGGGCAATGCGCAGCAAGCGCGGATCGCCCATCTTCAGAATGTCGCGGATCATGACAGCGCGTATCCATCGGTTGAAAACATCATCCTGCCATAGTTACACGGTATTTCACGTAACCCGTTGGACTCAGGAATCCCCGGCCTTGGCTGGCAGGGGTACCGAGTGATCACGCCCCAGGCCGGAGACATGCTGCTTGTGGGTCGATTCCACCGCGCCATCACCCTCTTCTTTCTCGCCTTTGTCTTTGCCTTCTGCCGACATGTGCTCGACCACTGCATTCATTTCCGCGCCGAGTAACAGCACCGCCGCAGAAATATAGAAATACAGCAGCAAGACGATGATCGCGCCGATGCTGCCGTACATCGCGTTGTAATCAGCGAAGGTCTTGACGTAGTAGCCAAAGCCCAACGAAGCCATGATCCACACCACCACTGCCAGCACCGATCCAGGCGTGATAAAGCGAAACTCCTGTTTCACATCAGGCATGACGTAGTAAATCAAAGCCACCGCGACCATCAGCAACATCACGATCAGCGGCCAGCGCAAGATAGTCCAGAGGGTGACGATGAACTCCTCCATGCCGATCTGAGCGGCCAGCCAGTTCATGACCTGCGGGCCTGTGACCATCAAGGCCGCAACTGCCAGCATCATCATCGCGATGCCGATGGTGTATAGGACCGACAGCGGAATGCGCTTCCAGACGGGACGGGCTTCGACCACATCGTAGGCGGCGTTCATGGCGCTCATCATCAAGCGCACGCCCGCCGATGCGGTCCACAACGCGATGACGATACCGATAGACAACAGGCCGCCTTTGGATTGCTGCAGTTGATCAATCACCGGGTTGACCTGCTCCAGCGCCTGAGGTGGCAAGACCAGCTCCGACTGCAAACGCAACCAGGAAAAAAAGTCCGGCAAATGCAGGAAGCCGATCAGCGCAATCAGGAACAGCAGGAAGGGGAATAACGAGAACAGCATTTGATAAGCCAGTGCCGACGCGTAGGTGGACATCTCGTCATCGAGGAATTCACTGACCGTACGTACCATCACCTTGCCCAGAGGCAGTTGGCGCAATTCCGGGAAAATCATGGCGTCTCCTTCGCTACATAAACTGGCGCAGCTTACACATTCAGATGGGCGGGCACTGCGCTTCTCACACAACCTCAGCACAGATAGTGGCTTTTTACCTTATCCAGTGGACTGGATCAGCCGGGAAAAGGTTTCAAAATCAGCGGAGCAGAAACAACGACGGCCATCCCAGGATGGCCGTCACGTGACATCAGGCCCGGAATTGATCCGGGCTGAAATGAGGCTTACGCCTTGTCGACGCCTTTTTTCACAGTCTCTTTGACTTTGCCCGCAGCTTGCTGAGCTTCACCCTTGATTTCCTGGGCTTTGCCTTCGCCTTGAAGTTTTTTGTTGTCGGTTGCCTTGCCTACGCCTTGCTTGACGTTACCGACAGCTTCATTAGCCATGCCTTTAACTTTATCGCCAGTGCTGCTCATAGGATTACTCCGAAAAATAATGAGAGGTCATTGCCTCGACATAAAGATTGACCGGCGCCATTTGCCGAGAGTTTCAATTATTTTTTCCCGCGTTGCGTCCGTTCGTCAGCCCAAGCGTGGCTTTGAAGAGGCGCTTTTTGAAAGTTTGCCTTTAAGTTTGCGTGCAGAGCCCCGAGAATGCGCAACGCAATCAGGCGACGCCGGGTATGGCTCGGCGCGCTGAATACATTGATCCGCAGAAACATGATCCGCAGGAACATTATGAAACTCGATAAAAAGCAGGCCATCGCCCGCCGCAACCAACAGCTGGGCGGTGCCGTGCTGGGTACCAACAACACCCATTTCGCCGCGCTGAACACCAACCGCAATATCTGGTGGTTCGACCTGCCAGTGCCGCGCTTGGCTGTCGGGCAATACGAGTGGGTGCACCTGTTGCTGCACACGCCGGACACCGATGAACTGCTGCACCTGAAAGTCACGACCGTGTTCCTGCGCGATCACATGGAAGGCCTGACCATTCGCAATAAAGGCCAGCGCAAATCAACTGTCAGCCTTGAGTTGAGCGCGGATAAGGATTCGTTCTTGAAAGATGTGCGGCCAACGGGCGCGGGCCTGAGTTTTGCGGACTTTCTGCAGCGCTGATGCTTGAACCGTCGGAACTAGTGGGAGCGAGCTTGCTCGCGAAGGCAATATTTCAGACACAGTTAATGTGCCGAATGTACCGCCGCCTTCGCGAGCAAGCTCGCTCCCACAGAGTTGGCCCATGATGCTTTATGCAATCCGCCGCGCTACGAGATAACCCACCGCCCCCGCCGCTGCGGAGATAAACGTCCCCCACGCCAGATCCACCAATGCCAGTTGTGCAGGCCAGCCTTGTAGCGTGGCCCAGTTGGTCAGATCGTAAGTGCCGTAAGCCACCAGCCCCAGCAGAGCGCTGCGTTGCAGGGCGTGGGTCAGGCTGTCGCGACGCAAGGCCGACTTCACTGCCAGCGTCAGCACCCCGAAGGCATACAGCAGATAGAACACCACTGCCGGAAAGATAACCGGCTTGGCGAGCATCAGCGGTCCCAGCCATTCCCGATAAGTCGGGCCCATGAGCCAGCCGAGCCAGATGCCGTCCAGAATCAGAAACGTCAGCAGGACACTGAAATAAGCGCAGAGGGTTCTTTTCATCGGGGCATCCTTGTCTGAGTCCGTGGTATTGGCGGCGGCGCGCCTGATGGGCGCGCTGCCGCTTTGGACTGCCTTTGGCCCGGAAACGATCCCTGTTCCCGCTGTAGAACGATGATTAAGCGATGAAACGTCAGACCAGTTCGATACGGTCGGCGTGGATCACGATCTGGCCCTGTTTGTACAACGCACCGATGGCCTTCTTGAAATTGCCTTTGCTGACGCCGAACAGGTTGCTGATCACTTGCGGATCGCTCTTGTCGCTGACCGGCAGCACGCCGTTGTTTTCCCGCAGCTTGCCCAGAATCTTGGAGTTCAGGCTGCTGGCGGCCTCTGCACCCACAGGCTGCAGACTGAGGCTGATGTTGCCATCGCTGCGGATTTCCTTGATGAAGCCTTTTTCCTGCTTGCCGGCACGCATGAACTTGAAGACTTCGTTCTTGTGAATCAGGCCCCAGTGCTTGTTGTTGATAATCGCCTTGAAACCCATATCGGTGGCTTCGGCAACCAGCAGATCAACTTCCTGACCCACGCTATAACTGGCCGGTGTCTTGTCCAGGTAGCGATCCAGACGCGCCGTCGCGGTGATGCGCCGGGTGTGCTTGTCCAGATAGACATGCACCACGCAGTAATCGCCCGCTTGCAAGGTGCGTTTTTCTTCGGAGTACGGCAGCAGCAGATCCTTGGGCAGGCCCCAGTCCAGGAAAACGCCGATGCTATTGACCTCAAGTACTTTCAGGCTGGCGAATTCACCGACCTGAACCTTGGGTTTTTCTGTGGTGGCCAGCAGCTTGTCTTCGCTGTCCAGATAAACAAAGACGTTGAGCCAGTCCTCATCTTCGCTGGGAATATCTTTGGGGATATAACGGTTAGGCAGCAATATTTCACCGTCCGCGCCGCCATCCAGATATAGACCGAAGTTAGTGTGTTTAACCACTTGCAAGCTGTTGTAACGCCCGATTAAAGCCATGTGCAAATACCCTCATTACGTGGGCGGCATTCTACCCGAGTTTGTCGGCGAAGACGCTGATGCCCGATGCCTTCACGGCGCAAGGCCGAAAGCCGAGAAAAATCAATGAGCTGGCGCGAGCTGGCACTCATACCTGTGCCGCCCGCTCGTCTGATGCCTGGCAAAAAAACCAGCGCTAATCATTCACGGCCCGCTCGCTGGATTAAATTATCTTCCCAATTAAAACAATCGCTTAGCCGGAATAATTTATTGGGAGATCCCATAACGGCAATAATCGCTTTGTGTTTTAGAGAGATATTTACCAAGCAATTGTCAAGTGATTCGTGTACCATTGCTGGCCGTATCAAGTTTATATAGGTTAATGGCAGCCATGCGCGTAAAAGCATCCAACTCGAAAGCAAAGCCAGCTCCAGCCGTTGAAACGAGCGATTCGATCAACGCCCAGATTGCTGCTTTCCTCAAGTCCGGTGGCGAAATCCAACAGATCGCCAAAGGCGTCAGCGGCCAGACCTTCGGCCCGTCCAAACAGATTACCCTCGGCAAGAAGTAATTCTTCCCCGCTCCAGTTTTGAATCTCTATGCGCTTTGCCTTTCCTGACCGCTTTTGCATTGAAGCGTTGGGGCCAAAGCGCCAGATTTTCAGCCTTCGCAGCCTCTCCCCGTTTCAAACTGACTGCAAACCCTGTTGTCCACTGTTGTGCTCGTTGACCCTTTAAGTTGATAAGAGGCGCGACCACGGGCAGGATGATGTCTTGAAGCCAGCCCTCTGCGGAATGCACGAATGAAGAACTGGATGCTGTTCGGCGCACTGATCACCCTGACCGGTTGTGCCTCTCACACCTGCAACAACGCTCCCGATGACGGTTACCCCGCGGGCAGTCAGTGCCGTGCCGAGCATTTGCTGTATCAGAACGACATGCTGCAGGCCAAGCTGCTGATCAGTGAAGCCGACCGGGAAAACTATGAATTGGCCGAAGCGATGCTGCGCCGCGCAGGCGTGGACGACACGTCCGGTGAAGCCGAGTTCTACATGGCTGTGCTGTTGATCCGTCAACAAAGGGATCAGCCGCAAGTCATTGAGTTGCTTGAGGATGCGGCTAAACGCAAGCACCCCCTGGCCATCGCCCTGCTCTCGCAGCAATTGAGCATGACCGATCAGAAAAAGTCCGAAAGCTATCGCGCAGCCTACGCCGAACTGGACGTTGCCAAGAGTGGCTACCCGTCATTTGAACAGGCGCTGGTAGTGATCCGGGGTTTGGTTATTCCCCAAAGTCAGGCAACTGCGGCAAATTGATCCAGGGCGGATCGACGAGCGGTCTGCCTGCGCTGATTTTCGACGGTATGCTTGCGAGGCTCTATCTCGCGGCTTTCTTGTTGTCCTCTTTGGGCCTCTGGCCATTTCAACCTGCCCCCTCCGTAACTTAAAGGAGTGAGCACCATGCTCAATATCCGTCATTGCGCGCTTTCACTGGGCGCTCTGCTCATTTGCCAGTCAGCGTCTGCCCAGGTCATGGAGCGGGAGTTGGGCGACTTCAGCCTGAAACTCGGTACCACGCCGACCCGCAGCATGGCGCAAGGCCTGGTCACACAAAGTGGCGGTGGCTCGTTTCATGGCGGCCTGGACCTGACCCACGACAGCGGCTTCTATGTCGGCCAATGGTCACCCAATGTAGGCGTGACGCCAGACAGCACCTTTGAAGTCGACTCCTACATGGGCTTCAAGAAGCCCTTCGATCAGACCCTGGGCTACGAGCTGGGCATGATCCATTACAGCTACCCAGACACCAGCCAGTTGGATACCCACGAATTCTATGCCGGGTTGCGCGTTCTCAATAGCCGGATAGGCGCCGCCTTCAGCAACGACGTCGGGCGTCGGGACAGCACCTTGATCGTCGATCTTGGGGGGATTGAACAACTGGGGTTGGGCGTGCGTGTGCAATACGCCAACCACCAGTACGAGACGCCGCAGCAGATATCGGACGGCAGCATGGTCAGCGGCTTCAATGATTGGTCGCTGAATCTCTCCAGGCCGTGGCTCGGTGTCGATATGAACCTGATCTACAGCGGCTCCAGCCTTACCGGCAGTGATTGCAGTGCCTACAGCGGGCACAACCCGCAATGCGAAGGGACCTTTACCCTCAAAGCCGTGCGCTCATTTTTTTGAATCACTGAACTGCTACTCTCGGCCCTGCTCTACACATCAGGCAGGTCAATCCAGGAGTGGTCATGCGTACCCCGTTCAAAGCCTTCATTTCGCTGTTGATGGCCCTGCTGGTATTGTCCGGTTGCAGTCGCATCGGGCTGGCCTATCGCAATCTGGACATCATCATCCCTTGGTCGCTGAGCGACTACCTGGACATGAACACCTCGCAGAAGGGCTGGTTCAACACCCGTCTGAAGGATCATCTGAGCTGGCATTGCAGCACTCAGTTGCCAAGTTACCTGACCTGGCTGGACCGTCTGCAACAAATGGTGGAGACCAACCAGGTCACCGCCAGCGGACTTCAGGCCCGAACCGACGAAGCCAAGCAGGCCATTGCGCAGATATCCCGGCAGATCACGCCGTCAGCGGTGGAGTTGTTGGTGCAGCTCGATGACAAACAGGTGCAGGAAATGCAGGCGGCTTTCGCCAAGGACCAGCGCAAGCGTGAGAACGAGTTCCTCAAGGAGCCGCTGAATACCCAAATCAGCGACCGCGCCGAACGTATGGAGAAACGCCTGAACCCGTGGATGGGCAAGCTCAATGCGGCGCAACAGCAACGGATTCAGGAGTGGTCGACATCGCTAGGCGAACAGAACCGCGCCTGGCTGGACAACCGCGCGCGCTGGCAGACGCTGTTTGTAGCAACGGTCCAAGAGCGCCAGTCCCCTGACTTCCCCGGCAAGATAGCCAAACTACTGCAAGACCGCGAGACCTTCTGGACTCCGCAATATCGCGTCGCTTACGAGCGTACCGAGCAGGCTGCCATTTCGCTGCTGGTGGACCTGATGGCCCAGAGCACGCCGGAACAGCGCCAGCGCCTGCTGGCCAAGATCGCCGACACTCGCAAGGACTTTACTGATTTGAGCTGCTTGAAGGCGGCGACAGCGGGCTGAGACGGTTGGAAATTATCTTAGGCGCTCCGCTGTACCTGTGGGAGCGGAGCTTGCCCGCGATAAGGGCGATGCGGTTTTCAGTTGCACCGAGGTGTTCTTATCGCGGGCAAGCACCGCTCCCACAGGGCGGGCTTCGAGGGTCACTCCAATCAGGCAATCTGCGCCTTTGCTGCCACTTCCTCGAACGTCGGCGGGTCTAGCGGATCTTCCTGATCGTTCAGCACCTGTCGCGGATGGTCATTGCCGGGAATGCTGCTGTCGATCAGCGCCAGCAGCTGTGCACCGCGCGGAGTCAGAACGAAGTTTTCACCATTACCGCCCTCATCTTCCGGGCGCGGCTCAATAAACCCCCGGTTGAGCAGCAACGCTTCGTACTCACCGGCGATCGCTTTCAGATGGTCCAGATTAGGCACTTCTTCGCCCTTGGCTGCCAAGGCAGCGGCGTGTTCCTCTGCATACTTGCGGGGTTTGAATGAGTCGTCGGCGCTGTTCTGCACTTCATGCAGCAGACGTTCAACGAGGTCCCAGTCATAAGGCTTATCCATTTTTATTACCTCCAACCAGCGTAAGTGATTGCTTCCTGTGCTGGTTGTGACACGCCTGATCGTTAGCCGTTCAGCGCCAGCCTCCAGGCGGTCGCGCTGAACTTTTGGCGTTAAAGCACCCTCAATCCCACAGGCCCATCATGGATATAGAGGCATTTATGAAAACCCTGTTGAGTGTGACTACAGCCGTGCTCCTGCTGGCCGCCCTTCCCGCTTGGGCGGCCTGCACGCCGGAAGAAGCAACAGCCAAGCGCGAGCAGTTGGCCAAGGAAGTCCAGAAGCTCACCGAGCAGAATCCGGCCAAGGCTAAAGAGATCAATGACGAGTTGCAGAAAATGGACTTGAAAACCGAGGCGGCAGAATTGCCGGACAAATGTCAGCTGATTGATGAGCGGATGAAGGAGTTGGGGACGGCGGAGAAGAAGGTGGAGTGAGGGGAGTCAGGCGCTGAAATACTGTACCTGTGGGAGCGAGCTTGCTCGCGAATAGGCCGATACATCCGACATCTACTCGACCTGAAGACCGCCTTCGCAAGCAAGCTTGCTCCCACAGGGAATGGTATTGCCCTCGTATTTACTCCGCCGCAGGCGTTTCAGTCTTACGCTTTTTCAGCGGGGCCATGCCGTCCTTGCTAACCAGCGACAGGGCGTCGGTCTTCGGGCGGTTGGTGATCTTGCGCTTGGTCGGCGCCTTGGCGCCGGATTTTTTCTTGTCGCCCTTGGCGTCGGTCTTTTTCTTCTTCACGCCGACAGCTTTGCCTGAAGCCTTGACCTTCTTCGGCCCGCCGTAGGTGCCTTTGACTTCTTTGATGGTGCGGCGCTCGAAGCTCTGCTTCAGGTAGCGCTCGACGCTGGACATCAGGTTCCAGTCGCCATGGCAGATCAGCGAGATCGCCAGGCCTTCGCCGCCAGCACGACCGGTACGGCCGATGCGGTGCACATAGTCGTCGCCACTGCGCGGCATATCGAAGTTGATCACCAGATCCAGGCCTTCAACATCCAGACCACGGGCCGCCACGTCAGTCGCAACGAGAATCTTGGTGCCGCCCTGCTTCAAGCGATCAATGGCCGCCTTGCGGTCCTTCTGATCCTTGTCGCCGTGCAGCACGAAAGCTTTGTAGTCCAAAGCCACCAGGCGGCCGTACAAGCGATCTGCCAGGGCCTTGGTGTTAGTGAAGATGATCGCCTTCTGATACGTCTCGTTGGCCAGCAGCCAGTGCACGATCTGCTCTTTATGGCTGTTGTGGTCGGCGGTGATGATCTGCTGACGAGTACCGGAAGCCAGCTCGCTGACGCTGTTTACCTGAAGGTGCTGCGGGTCGTTCAGCACCTTGCTGATCATTTCACGCAGGCCTGCACCACCCGTAGTGGCCGAGAACAGCAGAGTTTGCTGGCGATTGGAGCATTCGTTGGCCAGACGCTCGACGTCCTCCGAGAAACCCATGTCCAGCATGCGGTCGGCTTCGTCCAGGACCAGCACTTCAACGTTCTTCAGGTCCAGGTTGCCGGCGTTCAATTGCTCAAGCAAACGGCCCGGCGTACCGATCAGAATGTCCGGCACCTTGCGCAACATGGCGGCCTGGACCTTGAAGTCTTCACCGCCAGTGATCAGACCGGACTTGATGAAAGTGAATTGCGAGAAGCGCTCCACTTCCTTGAGGGTCTGCTGCGCGAGCTCACGGGTTGGCAGCAGGATCACGGCGCGAATGTCGACGCGAACCTTGGCCGGGCCCATGAGGCGATTGAGGATCGGTAATACAAATGCCGCAGTCTTGCCGCTACCGGTTTGCGCCGTCACCCGCAGGTCACGCCCTTCCAGGGCCAGAGGAATGGCCGCTGCTTGCACAGGCGTAGGCTCGACAAATTTAAGCTCGGCCACAGCTTTAAGCAGGCGTTCGTGCAGGGCGAATTCGGAAAACACGGGTGTTACCTCGACGAAAAACAAAAATACGGCGCATAGCGTAACGGTTTCGGGCGCCATAACCGAGTTTCTTTACCACCAACGGCCGATTTTGTTACGCAATTTTCCAACGTCTGCCTTTATTGATGCCATGAATGCTCTAATTGAACGTTTTTTTCCGACAGGATTTCCCCCCTTCCATGGATATTCAATCGTTATGGCAGCGCGTTCAGGAACTCTGGACCGTGCTCGATCAACATCCGGTGCTGCACGCGAGCCTTGGCCTGATGCTTTTACTGGTCGTCGCCCTGGTTTCGGGCCGGTTGGCGCGGTTTCTGATTCTCTACGCGACGAAAATGCTTGGCCGCCAACCAGCGCTGCACTGGCTCAACGACTTACTGCACAACAAGGTCTTCCATCGCCTGGCGCAGATAGTGCCGTCACTCGTGGTGCAGTTCGGGCTTAACCTGGTGCCAGCCTTGAGCGAAACCAGCAAAACCGTGATCGGTAACATTGCACTGGCCTTCACCATCCTGTTCCTGACCCTGGCGATGGGAGCGCTGCTCAACGCGCTGCTGGACATCTACGCCCGCACCACTCACGCCCGCACCCGCTCGATCAAGGGCTATGTGCAACTGGCCAAGATGATTCTGTATATCTTTGCCGCGATCATCATCGTCGCCACTCTCATCGACCGCTCTCCGCTGTTGCTGCTTTCGGGTCTGGGTGCGATGTCGGCGGTGATTCTGTTGGTCTACAAGGACACGCTGCTGTCCTTTGTCGCCAGCGTGCAATTGACCAGCAATGACATGCTGCGGGTCGGCGACTGGATCGAAATGCCTCAGGTCGGCGCGGACGGCGATGTGGTGGACATCACGCTGCATACGGTCAAGGTGCAGAACTTCGACAAGACCATCGTTTCCATCCCCACCTGGCGCTTGATGTCCGAGTCGTTCAAGAACTGGCGCGGCATGCAGCAGTCCGGTGGGCGACGCATCAAACGCAGCCTGTTCATCGACGCCAGCGGCGTAAGATTCGTGCGCGACGATGAGGAGCTGCAACTGAGTCAGGTGCACCTGCTGACCGACTACATCGGGCGCAAACAAGCCGAGCTGCTGGCCTGGAATCAGGCTCAGGGCAATGTCGCAGCGCTGTCAGCCAACCGTCGGCGCATGACCAACATCGGCACCTTCCGCGCCTATGCGCTGGCCTACCTGAAAAGCCATCCAGACATTAATCCCGACATGACCTGTATGGTCCGCCAACTGGAAACCACCGCCCAGGGCGTACCTCTGGAAATCTACTGCTTCACCCGCACCACGGTGTGGGCCGAATACGAGCGCATTCAGGGCGATATTTTCGATTACCTGCTGGCGGTGCTGCCGGAGTTCGGCTTGAGCCTGTATCAGCAACCTAGCGGCGCGGATATGCGGGTGGGGTTGGCGAAAACGTAATTGATCATTTTGTAGCTCACGAGCAGCGCGAGGCAGCGATCGAGGTCTGCCTGATACGCCGCCATCGCGGCCTCGCGCTGCTCGTGCGCTCCTACAGGGACTGTGTTTGCAGCGCGACAACGCGGCGTCCGGCGACGCCAGGTTGCTAAGCCAACTGTGCCTTTGTCGATCCCAACCGACTGATCCACAACGACACCAGAATCAGCACCCCGCCAAACGCCAGACGCTCCAGCGGCTCGTTCTGGTTCCAGATCAGCAGATTGATCAGCAGGCCGACCGGCACATGCAGCACATTGAATACCGCCAAGGTGCCACCGCTGACCAGGCACGCGCCTTTGTTCCACCAGTACATGCCCAGCGCCGTGGAGCACAGGCCCAGGAATAGCAGCACCATCCATTGATCGGCGGCGTCCGGCAAGCGCTGGGCGTTGCCGAACATCAGGAACGCGGGCAAGGCGATGATCAGTGCGCCAAGGTAGAAGTAGCCGAAGCGTCGATAATGCGGCAGGTCGCTGGGGTAGCGTGCCACCAGATGTTTGTACAGCACCTGCCCGGCGGCGTAGGTGAAGTTGGCGACTTGCAGGAGCAGGAAACCACCGAGGAAGTTGCCATCAATGCCGTCCCAGCGGATCACCCCGGCGCCCAGTACCGCAACCAGTGCAGCGAGTAATGCCCAGGGGTTGAAGCGACGGTTCAGGGCATCTTCGATCAGGGTCACGTGCAACGGCGTGAGAATGGTGAACAGCAGCACCTCCGGCACAGTCAGCACGCGGAAGCTGAGGTACAGGCAGACATAGGTGATGCCGAATTGCAGCGCGCCGATCACCAGCATGCCGCGCATGAAGCCCGGCTCGACCCGACGCCACTGAGTCAGCGGGATGAACACCAGGCCGGCCAGTACTACGCGGATCAACACGGCGAAGTAGCTGTCGACGTGTCCGGCCAGAAACACGCCGATCAGGCTGAAGGAAAACGCCTGGATCAGCGTGACGAAAAGTAGATAGCCCATGAATGCCCCCTTGTTGAAGGCGGCGACCTTAGCGGGTTAGAGGTTTGGGTGTCTATTCAATAACGTTGCGGCTGATATGGCGGGGTATCAATTGCACTTGCGGTGCGCTTGCGTCCGGTTTCGCCCTGACGGTCGACCCCCTTTGTTTCGGCAAAGGGGGGAAACCATTTTTCGCTGACGTCCGGCCCCTGGTTCCCAGGGGTTCCTTCGCTCCGGCACCGTGGTGTGGGCACGCGCCGAAGGGCCATCCATGGCCCAGCGGCGCTCGCTCGGCATCCATGCCGAGCGACCCACACCACGGCACCTCCACTCAGCCTCCCGACGCTCGATTCGGCGGTGTCTGTGAAATCGTGGCAGGAAAAGCCAAAGCAAATCTGCGTTGCAGATTTTTTAACGCACGGCCTTGAGTCACCCTGTCCCCGCCAATGAAATCCGCCGGGGCAGGCAGGACTCACTCCTTACTCAAATCAACCAAAGGCTCTTTACGCACCTCAGTCTCACGCCCTGCCTGGATGTCTTTGACCTTGCCCAGCGCCGTATCAACAGCTGCCTTGTCGGCCAGCAGGCTGTAGCTGATCTGGAACTGGCGTTGCTGTTTTGGCTCGATAGTCGGCACCAGATTAAGTGGCCGCTGGTAACGACGGTTGTAGGAAAAACTGGTGCCCGGTTCCAGGCCTGTGACGTAACCCTGACCTTTGGTGTCGGTATTTTTCCACAGCGAGAACACCGGCAACTGTTGAGTGTTGAAACCTAGCGAAACGCCCAGGTTACCGGCCTTGTTATGCAGAACCGTGAGGGTGTCGCCCTTGGCATCAGCGTAAGGCACAACGTTGTAAACGGTTTCGTCGTAGTCAGGAGTCGGGCCGCGGTAGGTCTGCCAGTCGGCAAGATCGCCCTTGGCCTTTTCGTTGAATGGCGAGACCTGCTTAACAGGCGCTTCGAAACGTGCGCCCTGCTCCAGAAACGGCGTACTGAAGTTGCTGTGATACAGCGCCTGATATTCCTTCGGATAGTCGCCGTTGTTGGTCAGGGTGTCGTTGAGGGTAAAACGCGTACTGCCGGGCTCGGTCACCAACTCGGTCTGCACCGAGAAATCGACTTTCTTGAAAGCCTGCTCCTTCAGCTCGCCTTTGAGGCGGATGGCGTAGGGTGGCGTTTCGTCGATGTGCAACGTGACTTTGCTGGCCGGAATGTTCGCCGCCCGCCCGTGCAGGGTCAGCAACTCGCCGTTGTCCATGCCTGGATGCCCGACCCATTCGTAACCGCAGCGGGTGACCAGCTCGTTGAAGCCTTCCAGCCAGCCCAGGCCGCCACGCCCGTTGAGCTCGATAAACGCCGGGTTGACGATGTCTTTCACCGGCGAATCCCAGCCCATCCGCACCTCGCCCACAGAGGCTTGCAGCACGTTCATGCCACGGGTCGGTACCACTGAAAGCTTCATGGTTCCGTTATCGATATCAATCACGCTCACGCCTTCCTGCCGTCCGCCATGCAGGGTGCGCAGGGTGATGGTGAAAGGTTTGTCGGTTTTGACGCCGAGCTGAGCGCTGGTGAATTGCTGATTCTGGGCAGGTTTGTCGGTATCGAGGAGGACGTAGTCCCAGGCGGCGGCCTGTGAAGCGACGGCGATTGCACTGAGGCCGAAAAGCCAGGCAAGAGGTTTCATGGGTAGTCCTTATTGGAATTATTGGGTTTGCTGATCCCGAATCAGATTAATCGATTCAGCTAGCCATGGAGTCTAGACAACCCCAGAGAAAACAGGAAACCCAATCCACCAGATTTCCCTCAAAACACCCGCACAAGAAAAAGCCCGATGACCTTCCAGAGTGGAGGTCTATCGGGCCATGCACCCAGGAGCGGGAGGTGCCAAGGGAAGTCTGTAACGAGACGCTTGAATCAGTAGCGCGTGGCGCAGAGGGTGCGGATCAAGCCACCTGAGCCACTTTGGCGATGGCCTGGTTCATACCTTTTTCCACGAAATCGCCGCCCATGTTCAGCCCTTCAGCGTGAATGAAGGTGACGTCGTGGATGCCGACAAAACCCAGCACTTGGCGCAGGTAGGGTTCCTGATGATCCAGCGCACTGCCGGCGTAGATTCCGCCGCGAGCGGTCAGGACGAAAGCACGCTTGCCGACCAGCAGGCCTTGAGGGCCGGTTTCACCATATTTGAAGGTCACACCCGCACGCAGCACGTGGTCCAGCCAGGCTTTGAGGGTGCTGGGGATGGCGAAGTTGTACATGGGTGCCGCCAGCACCAGCACGTCCGCGGCCACCAGTTCGTCGGTCAATAGGTTGGAGCGATCCAGTGCGGCCTGTTCGGTGGCGTTGCGCTGGGTATCGGCTTTCATCCAGCCACCCAACAAGGTTGAGTCCAGATGCGGGACCGGGTCTTTGCCCAGGTCGCGAACCGTGATCTGGTCGGCTGGGTGAGCGGCTTGCCATTGGCCGATGAATTGCTGAGTCAACTGGCGGGAAACCGAATCTTGCTGACGAGCGCTGCTTTCAATGATCAGTACGCGGGACATGGTCTGTTGCCTCCAACGAATAACGTGTTTCGATGGGGTGGAGATTAAACAGGACCAGATCGATTAAAAAGCGTAAATAACTGCTTCAAACCATCTAATAAATTGTTTTATCGGTGACCGGACTCTACTCTGGTCTTGGGTAGACCACCTGTAGGAGCGCGCTTGCCCGCGATGGCGTAGGGTCAGACGATAATTTCTGACTGACCCACCGCTATCGCGGGCAAGCGCGCTCCTACAGGGGAATATTTCGCAGACATAAACGCAGCACGCCCATGCCATCACGCATCAGGCTTGCAGCTCAGACTGATGCGCAGCTTGATGATGCTGCGGTTGAACTTGGCGGACACGTCCACGCTCTTTTTCGCGGCGACGGTGATGCGCCGGGTGCGTGGGGCTTCGGGGCCGTTGCGGAATACCACGCTGCACTTGGCGTCAACAGTGCCGTAGTTGTTCACCGTGATGGAGCCGGTGTCGTAAAAGGTATCGTGGCTGGTGTAGTCGACTTCGACACCTTCGTAGTGTTTTTCCACTTCGATGGGGTAAGCCCAAGCGGTCAGCGGCAGCAGTGCCAGCAACACACAACAGAATCGGTTCATTGGCAGTCTCCAGAGAGGGACTGGCAGATTAGGACAAAGCGCAGCAAAAGAGGAGCTACACATGAAAGCCCCCCGGGTCACCCTCGATCAGTGGAGAACCTTGCAAGCCGTCGTCGATCACGGTGGTTTCGCCCAGGCAGCCGAAGTGCTGCACCGCTCGCAATCGTCGGTCAGCTACACCGTGGCTCGGATGCAGGATCAACTCGGCGTGCCCTTGTTGCGCATCGACGGGCGCAAGGCCGTGTTGACCGAAGCCGGCGGCGTGCTGCTGCGTCGGTCCCGGCAACTGGTGAAACAGGCCAGCCAGCTGGAAGACCTGGCGCACCATATGGAACAAGGCTGGGAAGCCGAGGTACGCCTGGTGGTGGACGCGGCTTACCCCAACGCGCGACTGGTCCGCGCTCTGACAGCGTTCATGCCCCAGAGCCGGGGTTGCCGTGTGCGCTTGCGCGAAGAGGTGTTGTCCGGCGTCGAGGAAGTATTGCTCGAAGGCGTCGCCGATCTGGCGATCAGCGGGTTCAGCATTCCGGGTTACCTGGGCACTGAGATGAGCAATGTGGAGTTTGTCGCCGTCGCTCACCCTGAACACGCCCTGCATCAATTGCATCGCGAGCTGAATTTCCAGGATCTGGAAAGCCAGCTGCAAGTGGTGATTCGCGACTCGGGGCGTCAGCAACCTCGCGACGTTGGCTGGCTGGGTGCCGAACAACGCTGGACCGTGGGCAGCCTGGCGACTGCGGCAACCTTCGTCAGCAGCGGTCTGGGCTTTGCCTGGTTGCCACGCCACCTGATCGAACGCGAGCTGCGCGAAGGCGTGCTCAAAGCGCTGCCGATGGACAAAGGTGGCAGTCGCAACCCGACCTTCTATCTTTACTCCAGCAAAGACAAACCCCTGGGCCCGGCGACGCAGATTCTCATCGAGCTGATCCGCACCTTCGACACTGCGCCCCTGACCGCCGCTTTCGCCGCACCGCAACAAGCCTGACTTACAGTCAGCCCGACACAACAAGCCAGACAAGGAGCTGTCCATGGCCCATTTCGAACATGACGGTTGTTCACTGCATTACGAAGAATATGGCCAGGGCGAGCCTCTGTTATTGCTGCACGGTCTGGGTTCCAGCTGCCGGGACTGGGAATATCAGATCCCGGCATTCGCCGCCCGGTTCCGAGTCATTGTCATGGACATGCGCGGGCATGGCCGCTCTGACAAGCCACGGGAGCGCTACAGCATTCGCGGCTTTGCCGGTGATGTCGAAGCCCTGATCGAGTATTTGAATCTGGGGCCGGTGCATGTCGTCGGGCTGTCCATGGGCGGCATGATCGGCTTCCAGCTGGCGGTGGATCATCCGCACATGCTGAAAAGCCTGTGCATCGTCAACAGCGCTCCCCAAGTAAAAATCCAGGGCGCCAACGATGTCTGGCAGTACGCCAAACGCTGGGCTCTGGCGCGCCTGCTGAGCATGGAAACCCTAGGCAAGGCGATTGGCCGAAACCTGTTCCCCAAGCCAGAACAGGCCGACCTGCGGCATAAAATAGCCAACCGCTGGGCCGAAAACGACAAGCGCGCGTATCTGGCCAGTTTCGACGCCATCGTCGGCTGGGGCGTGCAACACAAACTGTCGCGCCTGAGTTGCCCGACACTGATCATCAGTGCCGACCGGGATTACACCCCCGTGGCGCTCAAAGAGGCCTACGTAAAGCTGATCGCCAACGCGAAGCTGGTGGTCATCCCGGATTCGCGCCACGCCACCCCACTGGATCAACCCCAGGCATTCAACCGGGCCGTTCTGGAATTCATCGATACAGTGCCGGTCTGAAAGTACTATCCGTTGGGTTAAACCGCCTGAAGACTGGGCAAAAAAAGCCAAACGTGATTACCTTGCGGCCTGCACGCCTACAATGATCGCCGTCGAAACCACCACTCAGGATCAACTGAACCATGCTGAAAAAAATCGCCATCGCCGCCTGCTCCGTGCTGTTCGCCACCAGCCTCATGGCCGCGACACCCGCCAAGCAGACTCACGTCCTGCTTGATACCAGCTTCGGCGCGATTGAAATCCAGCTCGAAGATGCCAAAGCGCCGATCAGCACCCAGAACTTCCTGGGCTACGTCGACAGCGGCTTTTACAACAACACGATTTTCCACCGCGTCATTCCGGGCTTCATGGCCCAGGGCGGCGGATTTACTGCACAGATGATGCAGAAACCGACCAAGGATCCGATCAAGAACGAAGCGGAAAACGGCCTGCATAACGTACGTGGCACTGTCGCCATGGCGCGTACGTCGGTGGTGAACTCGGCCACCAGCCAGTTCTTCATCAACACCAACGACAACGCCATGCTCGACCACGGCGCCCGTGACTTCGGTTATGCGGTATTCGGCAAAGTGGTCAAAGGCATGGACGTGGTCGACCAGATCGTCAACGCCCAGGCGGGTAACAAGCAAGGCATGCAGAACGTGCCAATCGATCCGATCTATATCAAGTCTGCTAAACGCATCGACTAATCTGAAAAACGCCGCATGAAATCTTTCGAAGCATTCAAGGTTTCATGCGGTCCGATCAGAGGACTATTCGCTCAGTAAGGAGAGCCCGCTTAACTGGTGGGCATCATCGCCAATGCTCTATCGTCGTTTTGAAAAACTGATCGATATCTTCCGTGACGCCCCTACCGATGCTCCCCCCAATAAAGTCCTGGCGTTCTACATCTATTACCTGCGTCAGGTCTGGCCCAGCTTCGCGGCGCTGTTGGTGGTCGGGCTGATCGGAGCGTTGATCGAAGTCGCGCTGTTCAGCTACCTGAGCCGCATCATCGACCTGGCTCAGGGTACGCCCGATAAAGATTTCTTCAGCATCCACGCCAACGAATTCATCTGGATGGCCGTGGTTGCCCTGGTCTTGCGGCCTATTTTCGTCGGCCTGCATGATTTGTTGGTGCACCAGACCATCAGCCCCGGCATGACCAGCATGATTCGCTGGCAAAACCACAGTTACGTGCTGAAACAGAGCGTGCGTTTCTTCCAGAACGACTTCGCCGGCCGGATCGCGCAACGCATCATGCAGACCGGCAACTCGCTGCGCGATTCCGCCGTGCAAGCCGTGGACGCCCTCTGGCATGTGCTGATCTATGCCATCAGCTCCCTGGTGTTGTTTGCCGAAGCGGACTGGCGCCTGATGATCCCGCTGCTGGCGTGGATCGCCGCGTACATCCTCGCCCTGTGCTACTTCGTACCGCGGGTGAAGGAGCGCTCGGTGGTGTCGTCCGATGCGCGCTCCAAATTGATGGGCCGTATCGTCGATGGCTACACCAACATCACCACATTGAAACTGTTCGCCCATACCAACTTTGAACAGCAGTACGCTCGCGAAGCCATCAGCGAGCAGACCGAGAAGAGTCAGTTGGCCGGCCGGGTTGTGACCGCAATGGACACAGTCATCACCAGCATGAACGGCATTCTGATTGTGACCACCACCGGCCTGGCGTTGTGGCTGTGGACCGAATCGCTGATTTCCGTAGGCGCCATCGCCCTGGCAACCGGTCTGGCGATCCGCATCGTCAACATGTCCGGCTGGATCATGTGGGTGGTCAACGGCATTTTCGAAAACATCGGTATGGTGCAAGACGGCCTGGAAAGTATTTCCCAGCCGGTCAGCGTCACCGATCGCAAGCCGGCGCCGCGCCTGAATGTGGAAAACGGCGGCGTGAAATTCGACGGTGTGGATTTCCATTACGGCAATGGCAACGGGATCATTCACGGCCTGAACCTGGACATCAAACCCGGCGAGAAAATCGGCTTGATCGGACCTTCGGGTGCGGGGAAGTCCACCCTGGTGAATCTGCTCCTGCGTATGTATGACGTGCAGGACGGCCGAATTCTGATCGACGGCCAGGACATTTCCCACGTGTCGCAGGAAAGCCTGCGAGAACAGATCGGCATGATCACCCAGGATACGTCGCTGCTGCACCGTTCGATCCGTGACAACTTGCTGTATGGCAAACCGGATGCCACCGATGAGCAGTTATGGGAAGCGGTGCACAAGGCACGCGCCGATGAGTTCATTCCGCTGCTGTCCGACGCCGAAGGGCGGATGGGCTTTGAGGCGCATGTGGGTGAGCGCGGCGTGAAGTTGTCCGGTGGTCAGCGTCAACGTATCGCTATCGCTAGAGTGCTGCTCAAGGACGCGCCGATCCTGATTATGGACGAAGCCACTTCAGCGCTGGATTCGGAAGTGGAAGCCGCGATTCAGGAAAGCCTGGAAACCCTGATGCAAGGCAAGACCGTGATCGCCATTGCCCACCGCCTGTCCACCATCGCCCGGATGGACCGGTTGGTGGTGCTGGAAAACGGCAAGATCGCCGAAACCGGCACCCATGCCGAACTACTGGCCCACGGCGGGCTGTATGCAAGGTTGTGGCAGCATCAGACCGGTGGGTTTGTGGGGATTGATTGACACCGATCCCACTGCTGTAACGAGGCCTGTGGAAGCGACCGGAGGGGGAACGATAGGAGGTCCCCCTGTCTGCCACGCCGCGCTGTCGCATAGCAAACACAGGACCTGTGGGAGCGAGCTTGCTCGCGAAGGCAATGTTCCGGCCTCCAGAAATATATTCGATGTGCCGGCCTTTTCGCGAGCAAGCTCGCTCCCACAGAAAAGCATTTCAATTCAAGCAGTTGTTTCGTATTTGATGAGAGCTGACCGAGGTTACGAGGGCTGCGAAGACGGCCTGTCTTACACACCGCTGTTCGCAGCCTGCGGCAGCTCCTACAGACAACTCACCTCAAACCTGCCGATACGGCAACGCAGTTCGGGCATCTTCGGCGTAGGCCAGGATGCCGACGCGTTCCTGGTCCAGAAAATCACTCACGGCCTCTTTCAGCCCCGGATGTGCCAGGTAGTGCCATGAGCGGGTGATGACCGGCTCGAAGCCGCGGATCAGCTTGTGTTCGCCCTGCGCCCCGGCATCGAAACGTTTGAAACCGTGAGCAATAGCGTAATCCATGCCCTGATAGAAACAGGTCTCGAAGTGCAACCGGTCGAATTCGGCCAGACAGCCCCAGTAGCGGCCATAAAAACTGTCGCCACCCAACAGGCTGAACGCCATGGCCACCGGCCGCGAACCCTGACGGGCGATCACCACGCGTATCGTTTCGGGCATGCGTTCAGCCAACAGACTGAAGAACTCCCGGGTCAGATACGGCGCCTGCCCGCGAATTTCGTAGGTATTGGAATAACAGGCGTAGACAAAATCCCAGAGCAGTTCGCTCAATTGATGGCCTTCCAGCCAATCGAACTCAATGCCCTGCCCCGCCACTTGCTCGCGCTCCTTGCGCATCTGTTTGCGCTTGCGCGAACTCAGGGCGTCAAGGAAATCCTGGAAATCCCTGTAGCCGCGATTCTGCCAATGAAACTGACAGCCATAGCGCTGCAACCAGCCCGGTTGCTCGTCGAGAAACGCATCGGCCAAGGGATCGGTGAAATTGACGTGAGCGCTGGACAGCCCCTCAGCCTCCAGATAACCCGGCAGGCTGTTGAGCAGTTCGATACCCGCTTGCGGCGAAGCCGACAGTATCCGCGGCCCGCTCACCGGGCTGAACGGCACCGCCCCCAACAGCTTGGGGTAGTAAGCGATGCCCGCCCGACGGCAGGCATCTGCCCAGCTGTGATCGAAGACGTACTCGCCGTAGGAATGCCATTTACGATAGGCGGGCATCGCTGCGACCAGTTCGCCGTCCCGGTAATTGAGCAGATGTTCTGCCTTCCAGCCCGAGCGAGGCCCCAGGCTGCCGCTGTCTTCCAGGGCACTGAGAAAGGCGTGACGCACGAATGGCTGCTGCACTGGCAAGAGCGCGTCCCACTCGGAGGACGCGATCGTGCTCAGGCTGTCGGTGGTTTGTACGGACATGCGCAATTCTCAAAAGCCGCTGAGGTGTGCGGGAGTATCCCCCATTGGCGAGAATTGTTCACGACCACTGCGTCCGCTCCGAGGTCAGGCCGGCTGCGAGGCCAACAGGGCAATGTCAGTGGTCAATTGCAGCGCCTTGCTGTCGACTGCCCGTTTGAGCTCCTGAAAAACCGCATTCACGCTATTCAGATAGTCATCATCGGTCATGGTCTCGTGCTGCCCGTCGAGCAAGTCCTGACGTTCATGAAAAGGTAACCGAACCTTGTCGAAGTCCTCTTGAAAGTGATCCTCCAGAAACGTCATCCAGTCCTTTCGGGCAATCAGCGACTGAAGGAACTCAGGCGTGCTCTCCCTCGCCAGCACCCGGGCCTTGGCGTTAGCGAGCATGCTTTCATCCACACCGGAAATGCCTTCGAACAACATCCCTTGGGACTGCCCCGGTAGCGCCAGCTCTTCGCGCAATCGCGTGGGGTAGACAAGCCTGACCTCAACCTGATCCAGGTGTGGCTGAGCGACGACCCGGGCATTGAAGTCTTCCAGCGCGATTCTCTCCAGCTCATCCAGACGCTCCAGGCCGCGCATCAGCTTGAACATGTCTACCGGGGTTTTGCCTCCCGGCAATGATTCCAGCTGGAAGACTTGCACCCGGATGTCCAGCATATTGAAAGTGATCATGGTGCCGTCGCCGCAGGTTTCCGGATGCGCCGCCAGGGCGAACAGTTCTTGCTGCAACACTTCAGAGCCGGCCATTGCATCGATTATTCGCCACAGGCGTTCGGTCAACAGGCGCCGATTGTCTCGGTAATCGGCGGTCTGCAGCAGGTCGTTGACCAATAACTTGAACGGCTCGGCACCGGCCTCCTGCTGCAAGTCCCGCCAACGCTGGTGCTGCTGCTCGTCGCCGGTTTCGGCCAGCCACTGAGCGATGGTCCGGGTCCAGTTATCCGCCTGGATGTCGCTTATACCCATACGCACCAGTGCCACTTCGTCAAAGAGGGATGCGGCCCTGGCAACCGTCTCGGCATTGAGCGGGTTCTGATGCAGACGCAAATATAGCCTGCTGCGCCCGGCAATCGCGCGAAGAGTCTGCTCATCAATGTCTGTGATCTGGTTACGGCGCAGATCGACATGCCTCAATGTCTCACGCACATCCAGTCCGAGCGGCAAGGTGGGCAGTCCGCAGTCTCTGAGGCGGATTTCCAGCAGCGCCGGCCAGCGGCTGACATCCAGCGTCGCAGTAATATTGATTTCTCGCCCCTCCAGCAGCAGGACTTTCATCAGGCTCAGACGCTGCAAACGCTGCATCCCCGGCCCATCCACATGGATCGGGTTGTGACTCAGGGTCAGGGTTCGCAGGCTGGTCAGGCGATCCAGAACCTCCGGCACTGACTCAATCCGGTTGTTGCTCAGAGATAACCGGCGCAACTCGGGGAATCGCCAGACAAAGGCCTGGGCACCATCGGTGGTCAGTGCAATGTTCTCCAGCCTCAAGGCCTGCACATGGTTGAAGTTCGCCGTGATCGGCGGTAACGCGCCGATCTCCAGATTGACCAGATTCAATTGATGCGCTGAATCCGGGGCGTTGGGATCAATCCGCGACTCGGGCTGGCGGCGCCAGCAAGCCAGAATGGCCAGCCGTGCAGCTTCCCGTGCATCGGCGCTGACCCCGGGCAGTGCCCCAGGATGCGCATAGCGAGCCTGCGCCACCCAGCCATCGAGGACGTGTTGCAGCGTCGCGTATTCCTCGGTCAACTCGTTCAAGCGAGCCCTGACCCAGTCTTTTTTCTCCTGAACGGTTCCCGTACAGCCCGCAGCCAGAGCTTGCAGAAACACCGTTATCTGATGAAACGTGAACTGCGGATACAGCCCCTTGACCGCCAGCTCCGGGGAGAACGCCGGTGCATTGGTTCTGAACCTGTTGAACAATCCGCGCACACGACTGCTCAATCGATAGCCGATCCGCCCGTCATCCGAGCGAGTCGGCCATATGATCCGTGTCTTGCTCTGCTGCATCCCAAGCGCCCGCTTGACCTTCGACCGTTGCGTAGTCGCCAGATCACCCAGCAATTCCTCCAGCTCATGTACATCGTGGGTCAGTCGGGTTTGACTGGACAGGGTATTGGAGAGAGTGGTTCGCAACCGCGAACTGCCAAGCAGGGTGCGTTCGCCTTGTGGAGTGAAGGTTTGATAGTCGGTGCCGGTTTGCACCAGCACCACATCCACATCAGACGCCGCAGTGTCCGGACCACCGGTGCGATAGATCAGCGGGCCTTCGAAGGAATTTCTGCGCAATTCAACCACGAGGTCTCGGGGCCATAACGCCAATGAGTGGATCAAATCCAGGCTGACAACGTCGCTGTCGGGGCTTTCCATGTGCAGATATAAACTTTCCAGAGCGCGGTTTATGCGCAACTCCTGCAGGTAGTCACGGGCACGCTCAGCAAGGCGCAGCGGAATACGCGCGGCGCTGGTCATGCGCTGCAATTCCACGCTGTCGGCCATCCTGATGATTTCCAGGGCGGCCCTGGACGGCAGGCTCGGGAAGTCACGCTTGAATAGCTTGACCAAAGGATGGTTGGAGCGAGTTTTAGCGGCATAAAGCAGATCGAAAAGACTTCTGCGCCTGCCCCTGGCTTGAGCCGCAATACGCAACGCCAATTGCTGCCCACGGCTCGGTGTTGTCTGGACGTTGACCAGTAGCGATTCGACCTCGACCGGCTGCAACCCACGCAGCAGGGTGTCCAGAAGTGTCTGCATATGTCCGGGGGTATAAACCACGTCGACAGTGCGCGTGGCGCTCTGCACCTTGGCATGCCTGCTCAACACCAGCCCTTGCGCATCCACCCTGCGCACTGCGCGATGTTCAGGCCAGCCTGGCATCGTCACGATGAAGTCCAGATAGGGCTCGATGGATGAAACAACACCCTTGTCCGAAAGGACATTTTGCTCGACAGCGCCCATCCGTTGCATAAGGTCAATGAAGTCAGTGACCTCCTTATCGATCAGAAAGCGCTGGATGCAATCAACCAACAGCGCTGGCGGCACCAGCTTGTCCAGATGGATCTGGCGCAGCAGCGCCTCATCTGCCTGAGTGATCAGCAGGATCTGTCGGATCTGCGAATCAGTAAGCGGCACATAGTCGCCATGCAAACGCCTGAAGGCTTGATAAGCATCCCAGCCCATGGGGTATTCGCCTTCAGCACGCCACGCGCCGGCACCGTTGGTCTCCAGTATCGGTGAGTATCTATGGCGGCCATCCGGGGTGACCACACGCCACTTATTGCGCCGCGAATCGAACGCAATCTGGTAATGATGGCCGCCCATGGACAGCCAGGTTGTGCCGTGTGCCTTGAACAAGCTCCGGTCATCCAGCGAAGCATCTTCGGGCAATGCGTCCGGCTGTTCGAAAGACTCAAGCTCCGGTTTCCATAAACGAATTCGGCCGTCTTCAGACTTGATTTGAGCCAGACCTTCGATAAACGCTGACGGCTTCGCCAGGTTGCGCAGCTGTCGCAGGTCAAGGGGTTGCAGGTCGGTGATTTCATCCTCATCGGAACCATCGGACGGAGCATTGGCGTCGCCGTTGGCTGCAGCGTTGAGCAAATCCTTAAGGGCCTCAACGGCCTGCTTGCCATCCTCATAGATTCTTGCCAGCCGTTCGTATTCCCTGGCCACCTTCGGCGCTGCCGTCAGAACGAGGTCTTTGCCAATTTCGTAGAGCTGATTCAGAGCTTTTTCCTCATCACCCTCAATCCAGGCCTCTGCTCCGACGAAGGCATCTTTTGCAAGATCACGTACTTCGGAAGCGGGCAGGAAAACATCGGCAAGGTCAAAGCCAAAATGAATAAGACCCGTGAATACCTTCCACGGATCCAGCGTGGATTGGCTGGTGCCGGACTCTACTGGTACCGCGAGCACTTCGGCGTCGACAACGAGCTTGGCGACCGCCTGTTCGTACAAATCTTTAAACGGATGATTCTTCCAGGGCGTCCGGCATAGCGCCAGATCCGCCCCAGGATCAAAGCTGCCACCCGGGTTGAGCGTTCGATGCAGTTGTTCAAAAAACGCAGAATAGTCTTTGACATCAATAAAGCGGGCGAAGTAAACACGGTAGCTGGCGTCGTTCAGGCTCACGCGCAAATAATCAAGAAATGCAGCGACCGAGGCATATTCCTTGATTGGATGGCGCGGCTCCCCAGGCATATAGACCACCAATGGACCATCATCATTATCTGGCGCAACGCCGGCCTGATGCTTTTTCAGATGAGACTCAATCAACAGTACGCCATGCAACGCTATACCCCAGTCGTCTTTTGTCTCGAAGAGTGCGGCAGAGCAGTACTGTACCGGGCCACCGCCCCACACCGCGCGTCCATCGAGCTTGGCAACTTCCAGCAAGACGTTATATGCCTCTTCGCTGATATCGTCTTTCATTCTCGCGATATGACTTAGCACTTCAAAACGGCAGCGTTCTTTGAGAATAAAGGCCTGTTCAACCACCGATTTGTTTTTGAGCATACTGTTCACATGCGCCAGGTACTTGCCACCCAGATCCAGTGATCGGCACATGTGCGCAAACGCAGTCGGGGTGATGTCGATAAAGCCAGTAGAGCAGGCTATTTTTGCACCGCAGACATCTTCAAGTTTCCCGGTAATAACGCCATCACCCTCGGGCGGAAAAGGCACTGTTCGGTAATACAAACCCGAGGCCGGATGAAACTTCTTATCGGCTTTGAAGTTGCGCAACGCGGCCAGAAGAATGGGTTGTAAATCAGCCTCGGTAGACGGCTGGGTAGCGGTAATGTCCTCCAGAAACAGATACCGGCAGTCAATCTCCAAACCGAACTGAGTGCGCAGCTGCTCATTCAACAATGGCCGGGCAAAGTCATAAATGGACTTGAGCGGTTTAATCACCGAGGCAAAGGCACGCCGGGCGGCCATGCTTTTAATCTGGCTTTTGTATAACTCCATCTGCAACGAGGCCGTCGCAGGGGTATATCGGGTAAACCACCTTTCCAGGTGTTGCACCAGCAGATCCTGGTTCGGGTAGTTATCGTAGAAACTGATAGTCAGATCCATCGTAATTCCGTGTTCATCTCAGTGAAATGACCACGGTAATTACTCTGAACGCATCAAGTGACATACACAGTTATTGCGCAGCGAACATATCTCGTGGGCCCGCTTTAACTGGGAGCTGGTCGGTTCCGCCGCTGAAGGCTTGTCGCCTGCCAGGCTGCGTTCTTCGCTGAAGCAGGTCTCCCGAGGGTTCTCCCGAAATGCTGCGGCGAGGCTCTGGACCGCACTTCTTGGCGAAAGTTGCATTGTCATCGACGTGCAATTGCACTGCCACTTTTCTGTAATAACCCCCAGCGATACTGGCGCCAGTTTTTAGAACCGGGGGTACTAACCCCCAAAGCGCCCTGCCTGTGGGGCGGATTTGCCGGATGGCCTGCGGTCATCCCAAACCGAGATATGGAGTTCACTATGCGTCTTGTTTCTACACGTACTGCCGCCGCCCTTTGTGGTGGTCTGGTTCTGGCCATGAGTGTCCCGGCCAATGCCGCAGTCGACGCCAAACTGCTGGACATGCTCAAGGCTAACGGTTCGATCAACGCCGCTCAGTACAACGAACTGCAAACCGAACTGGCAAAAGACCAGGCAGCACAGAAACAAGCACTGGCAGACGTGCAGAACAGTAAATCGGCCACTCAGAGCGAGTTCGAAAAGAAAATCGCCTGGGCCGCCAAGACTCAGTTCAAAGGTGACGTCCGTGTTCGTCAGGAAACCATCAACATTGATGGCCAGACCAACAGCCAGGACAAAGATCGCCAGCGTATCCGCGCTCGTCTGGGTGCCTACACCGAAATCAACCCGCAGGTAAGCACCGGTATCCGTATCGCTACCGGTGGCAGCAGCGACGCACGCTCCACCAACCAGGATCTGGACGGCTACTTCGTCAAGAAAGACCTGTGGCTGGATCTGGGCTACATCGACTACGCCCCGACTGCGGTGAAAAACCTGCATGTGATCGGCGGCAAGATGAATCAGCCTTGGGTCAGCATGGGTGACGTGATCTGGGACGGCGACATCAACCCGGAAGGTCTGGCTTCGACTTACAGCATCCCGCTGGGCGGCAAATCCGAGCTGTTCGGTAGCGCTGGCTATTACACCCTCAAAGACAACATCGACGGCGAAGGTACGCAGTTCCGTCACGACCTGAGCATGACCGCGGGTCAGTTGGGCGCGAAATTCGCACCGACCGACAACCTGAAAGTAACCGTGGGCGGTAGCGTTTACGCCTTCGACAACGACAAGGACAGCGCCGCCCTGCGCGTCAATGGCAACACCACCAATCAGTTCCGTCTGTATGAAGGTTTTGGTCAGATTGATATCAGCGGTCTGGGCCTGCCACTGGCGCTGTACGGTCAGTATGTGGTCAACAATGACAGCACGGATGATCAGGACACTGCCTGGTTGGCCGGTGTGAAGACCAAGGTGTTCGGTTTCGGTCTGGACTACAACTATCGCGATACCCAGCGTAACGCAGTGGTTGGCGCCTTCACCGACTCTGACTTCGCCAACGGCACCACCGGTTCGCGTGGCCACAAGATCAAGGTCGGTTACGAAATCGACAAGAACTTCTCGGTCGGCGCCACTTACTTCCTGACCAAGGCTGACTACGCCGTTGCCAGCCAGCGTGATGCTGATGCCAACACCCTGCAGCTGGACGTAGAAGCTAAGTTCTAAAGAAGCAGCTCCGAGCTACAAGCTACAAGCGGCAAGTTAAAAGCACTTGAGACTTGAAGTTTGAAGCTGCACAGCCCGACTCTGACCTGGCGGATCCCCATCATCCGCCGCCAGTTCAGCGTCGGGCTTTTTTGTTTGTAAGAGCGTGCAGCCCACCCGGAGCCCGTGGGAGCGAGCTTGCTCGCGAAGGATTCCGGATCGTCCCACATATCTCTTCAAGCCCTGATACCGCCTTCGCAAGCAAGCTTGCTCCCACAGATTCTGCGGCGCTCCTGCCTGAATTTACGCCCCCTCCTCCAACACCTCATCCGCAACCGCCTCTGACAAGCTGATCGCCAACCCCTTAACCGCTTCACGCCGTTCCTGGCTGATGGTGCTCACCTGATCCAGGTATTGCTGTTCGTTGCTGCTATCCAGCGCCAGCAGCCGTTCGACAAAAGGCGCCTTCACCGGCTCAAAGCGCGCCGCGAAGTGTTCTTCCAGGTACTCCATCCAGAACTCACGCTCGATCAGCGATTGCCAGAATGCCGGCGTGCGCTCTCTGGCGAGGATCCGCTGCTGCGCGGCCGCAAGCTTCTCCCGGCCGACCCCTGACAGATTGCTGAACAACATGCTGCGCGGCTGAGCCGGCAAATCCAGCAGCTTGGCCAGGCCCACTCGATATCCCAACCTGACTTCAGCCTGATCGACTGCCTCGCTCTTCATCAATCGCGCGACGATGTCTTCCTGGGCGATCTTTTCCACTTGATCAAGCCGTTCAAGACTCCTGGCCAGCCTGAACATCTGGCCCGGCTGCCGGGTCTGTGGCGTCGAGGACTTGATGTCAAAGACCAGCGCATGAATTTCCAGCTCGCCAAAAACAATACTGACCCCGTCACCGCAGGTGCGTGGATGGGCCGCCAGGGCGAACAGTTCCTGACGCAGCTGCGTATTGACTGAGGCGGCATCCAGCACGTTCCACACGCGCTCGGTGAACATCCGGCGGTGATGGGCGAAGTCAGCGGACGTGGACAGGCTGCTCAACGTCTGGAAAAAATCAGCGGACTCCGGTTCCGCTGCCAGATCGCGCCATTGCTGGAGCCGCGGCGGGAGGATTTCATTATCCACACTGATGAACCATGGCATTCCCGGGGGCAGCAGCACCGGAGCATTTGGCCGGGTTTCACTCAGGCCCAGGCGCGTCCTTGAGTAGTCGCTCAAATAGGTTCGAGCCTGGCGTAACGTCAGTTCATTGAATGGATTGTCATGCAGTTGCACGTGCATTCCGTAGCGATCAAAACGCTGCAGGACGCCCGGTGAGATCGCGGTAATCTGGTTGTCGCGCAGGTCCAGGTCAGTCAGCTCGTGCCAGCCCCAGATCCAGTCCGGCACCCGATTGATGCCGGTTGAGCGCAGCAGAAGACTGCGCAGCGGATTGAGTCCGACCAGATTCAGCTCAGGACCCACCTGGCAGTAACTCAGATCCAGGAAGCGCAAGCGACGCAGGCGCTGCAATTGTCCAATACCCTCGACATCCAGGGTCAGCGGGTTATTGCTCAGCCATAAACGCTTGAGGCGATGCATTCTGCCAATGGCTGGCGGCACGGTGAGCAGATGATTACGTTGCAGACTCAGGTAGGTCAGCCTGCTGAACAGATTGAGAAACGCCTCGGCCTGGGCTGCCGTCACGTAGGTGTTCTTCAGGGTCAGAAAGGCGACATGGTCAAAGCGGGCGGTAATGGTCGGCAATCGCCCCATCGACAGATCGCTCAAGTCCAGGCTGTAGCCGAGCACTTCCCCACCGTCGCCGTGCATTGTGGTGCCTGTGCGGGTCCAGCACCGACGCAGCCGATCCGCCGCCACCTGTCGGGCCGAGCGCATCAACGATGGAGTCGGCGCTTCAGCGATCCATAAGGACAGCTCCGTATCCATTGCCTGATATTCGTCAGCCAGGCTTTCGAGGCGCAGGCGCAGGAAACGGTTCAGGTACGCCGCCGCCCCGACGTACTCCCGGCGCAACTCGAACAGAAACGCGCTCACCTCCTCGTCGGTAAAGCTGGGAAACAGACTTTTAACCGCCAGCTCCGGGTTGTAACGCGGGGCGCGCAAGCCGAGCCGGTTGAACATGCCTCGCAACCGGCCGCTCAGTGGATAGCCCACTCGACCATCGGCGAGACGCAATGGCCATTTAAAACCTGGCTTGATGGCTTGCAGCTTGAGGATTTTTGCCACCGCGCCGCGCTGATTGACGGCCAGTTCGCCCAGTAAAAGTCGTAAATCCTGCTCGCGCGCGGTGGACGACAGACCGACCTGACCGCGCACCGACGCTGGGAGTGCCTGTGACAACGCAGTGAAAAACAGCGTATCTGGCTGGCCTTCGTGGCCTTGGCACTGATAGCCATCCTGGGTTTTGATGATTGTTTGTCGAACTTCAGCGGTCTGGGGATCGCCAATGCTGTCCAGCAACTCGCCAGCGACGCTGTCCTGACGCACCTCGATGGCCACGCTGTCCGGCCAGCCCGGTAGCTGCTCCAGCAATCGCAGCCCTACGGTGAAGGTATCCGGGTTGTTCGTAGCGTTGAGGTAAAAACCTTCGTTGGCCCGGTTGACCCGAAGCTGCTGCAAATACTCCCGAGCATGCTCGGCGATTTCCAGGGGCAGCCGGGCGGCTTGCTCCATGCGCTGCAATTGCACGGTGTTGGCGGAGCTGATCAGTTCTTCGGCAACCGCAACGGGCAGCGCCGGAAAATCCCGGCGCAGCAGATTGACATGCGGGTCGGAGGAGCTGTTCTGCGCGGCATAGATATCGTCGAACAGTTGCGCACGCTCAAGCTCGGCACGCTGGGTCAGGTAGTCGGCCAGACGTTGAATCCGAGCGTTTTTTTGCGCTGTGCCGGCACCGATCAAAGTGTCCATCTCATGAGCTTGAAGCCCATCGAGCACAGTCCCCAACAGAGCATCCAGGCTGCCCGGCTGCCAGGTGAGGTCGATGGCGGGCAAGACCATCCCGGCTTTGGAACCCAGACGCACCAGCTCGCCGCCCTGCTCATCCAGAAGACGCAGCTGGCGCCTTGCCGGCCAGCGTGGCGACCGGATCAGCAGATTGAGCCAGGGGTCGATGTGCGCCGTGCCCACCTGGTAATGATGCCCCCCTTCCAGCGCCAGGATAATACGGTCGATCTGCTCATCAATTGCCAGACGTTGAGCACAATCGTGGAGCAATGCAGGTGATTTGAGGTTCTGCACATGAACCTGACGCATCAGGGCTTCGTCGGCACCGGTGATGTTCAGCACCTTCTGCATGCCTTCATGGGTCAGGGATTGCTCGGCTGAACCCAGGCGTTTGAACGCCGTTGCTTCATCCCAGCCCAGCGGATTCTCGACTTCACAGCGCCACGCTCCGGCACCATGGTGTTCAATCACCGGCGAGTAAGGCTGGGTGCCGCGAGGATGCTTGATGCGCCATTGCTGCACATTGGTATCGAGCTCGATCCGATAGAATCGATCCCCCAGCGGCAGCCAGAGTTGGCCCTGCATTTCAATGCGTCCATGAGCATCGGCAGGCAGCCACGCCGGTAATTCAACGCCATGACCGAAGGGGTTCAGCGCAGGCTTCCAGAGCCGAATACGGCCATTGCTCAAGCTGAGCTGCCGCAGGCTTTCGACAAATACAGAAGGTTCTGGCGCAGGTCTGACACCCACAGCCGCCCCCAGCACAGCAGCGCCGGCAAGGTTTTCAGCGATGTCGAAGAGGTGATCAAAGGCTTCGTTGAGATCCCCGTGGTCCCATTCTTCGACGGCAACAAAGAATTCATGCAGCAGCTGCCCGGCCGCCACCACACTCATGATTTCTCCCAGTACGGGTACGAAAAAGCCCATGGCATTGAGCAGGTTCAGGCCGAGGGCTTCGAAGCCCTGTAGCCTCTGCTCGCGAGCCTTTTGGTCTTCATCGCGGGAAGGCACCGCAATCACCCGCGCATCGTCACACGTCTTGCTGCGCAGGTGCTCGTACAACATCTCGAAGGGTGGCTTGCCGATGTCATACGCCTGCAACTCAAGATCAGCGGCCGGATCGAAACGATGTTCGTACAGCGGCTTCAATAGGCTGCTGTCCTCCCTGCGCGTTAGCGGGGTAAGACGCTCGTTGAGGCGGGTGAAAAACCGATGGCTATGACGCAGGCTGACGAAACGGCGGAAATACTGCTGGTAGGTTTTGTCAACCAGCTTGCAACGCAGTACCACCAGCAAGGCCATTGTGGATGGATACTCCTTGAGCGGATGCTCGGGTTCGGCGGGCATGTACACCACGCAAGGGCCATTCTCGACGCCGGGGATGTCCAGCTCGATCAGCAATGCGCCATACAGGATGCTGCCTTCGAAGGTTCGCTCACCCAGCATGTGCAACTGGCCATAACGCACCGGCTGCCCGTCCCAGAGCGGTTTTCCATGGTTTTTCACCAGTTGCAGAAGCATTTGGTAAGCGGCAGTACTGATGTGCTTTTTCATCATTGCGATGTGCGCCAATACCTCCAACGCATCACGCTCACTGTTCATGAAAGCCGTGGCCACCGCCTCGGCCTGACCTACTGCGCAGGCGGGTTTGAAAACGCTGTCCAGATGAGCCTGATATTTACCCCCCAGATCCAGGCCATGACAGAGTTCGGCGAACTGCTCCGGCTTGATACCGAGTATCCCGCGATACTCATACTTGAAATGCGGTGCCCTGCCCCCGGTACCCGTGCCCTCGACCAGTTGCAGTTGCAGGCCATCGACAGGCAACAGCGCAGAACCTGGCTTGAAATAACCAGGGCTGGCTTCGGCTTCTTGAAAGTTCTGCAGCGCGGCTTGAAGCAAGGTTTGCTTGTACGGGGTCAGCCGACGAATCGATACCGCCTCTTCGTAACGCATCGTCACCAGTTGGTTGGCATTGACGTCCAGCTGAACGCCGAAGCGTTTGTACAACGCCTGCTCCAGCAAGGGCTTGGCAAACTGCTCGACGGGAACCAGCCGAGTGCGCAACGGTTCCACGGCACGACGGGAAAACTGGCTGTACAGCAGACTTTTGCGCAACGCATCGCGCGATGCCCGGGGGGCGTTGTAGAGCCAGGCAGGGAGACGCGTCTTGAGAAACTCGTGATTCAAATGGCCGGAATCAAAGGGCATGGCGTCGCTGCGTGGCGCAGATTCTTCGACAGACATTTTGGGTACCTTGTGTGGCATGGAAGAAGCCATACAAGGTATTGAGCTGGTCGCGGCCGGGTGTAATAGCCGGATATGACATCAAGGGTTTTTGACCAATATCCGACTCGAACATGCCCACCGCGTCACCGTCCTCCGCAATCCCCTGTGGCAGCGGTACTTGCCCGCGATTCAGGCGCTGCGGTGGATCAGGCCCACCGCGTCACCGCTCTTCGCGGGCAAGCCCGGCTCCAACAGAAACCGCAATCCCGTTGGAGCGAGGCTTGCCCGCGAATCAGGCGCTGCGGTTGATCAGACCCACCGCGTCACCGCTCTTCGCGGGCAAGCCCGGCTCCAACAAAAACCGCAATCCCGTTGGAGCGAGGCTTGCCCGCGATTCAGACGCTGCGGTGGATCAGACCCACCGCGTCATCGCTCTTCGCGGGCAAGCCCGGCTCCAACAGAAACCGCAATCCCCTGTGGGAGCGAGGCTTGCCCGCGATTCAGACGCTGCGGTGGATCAGACCCACCGCGTCACCGCTCTTCGCGGGCAAGCCCGGCTCCAACAAAAACCGCAATCCCGTTGGAGCGAGGCTTGCCCGCGATTCAGACGCTGCGGTGGATCAGACCCACCGCGTCATCGTTCTTCGCGAGCAAGCCCGGCTCCAACAAAAACCGCAATCCCCTGTGGGAGCGGTGCTTGCCCGCGATTCAGACGCTGCGGTGGATCAGACCCACCGCGTCACCGCTCTTCGCGGGCAAGCCCGGCTCCAACAGAAACCGCAATCCCGTTGGAGCGAGGCTTGCCCGCGATTCAGACGCTGCGGTGGATCAGACCCACCGCGTCACCGCTCTTCGCGGGCAAGCCCGGCTCCAACAGAAACCGCAATCCCCTGTGGGAGCGGTGCTTGCCCGCGATTCAGACGCTGCGGTGGATCAGACCCACCGCGTCACCGCTCTTCGCGGGCAAGCCCGGCTCCAACAGAAACCGCAATCCCCTGTGGGAGCGAGGCTTGCCCGCGATTCAGACGCTGCGGTGGATCAGGCCCACCGCGTCACCGCTCTTCGCGGGCAAGCCCGGCTCCAACAAAAACCGCAATCCCCTGTGGGAGCGGTGCTTGCCCGCGATTCAGACGCTGCGGTGGATCAGACCCACCGCGTCATCGTTCTTCGCGGGCAAGCCCGGCTCCAACAGAAACCGCAATCCCCTGTGGGAGCGAGGCTTGCCCGCGATTCAGACGCTGCGATGAGTCAGGCCCACCGCGGTAACGTTGTATTCACCCAGCGAGTGATTTCATATCTCCAGGAGGCGATTCCACGCTGGCTACTTCCAACGCAATATCGTGAGTCAATCGCAGCGCATGGCTCCGTACCGCCGCTTCTCGGGCACGCTGTATGTCGGCAATCTGCTGCAGGTATTCCCCGTCGGTGAGCCTGGCTTTATCACCTGCCAATAACCCGTCCAGCCGCTCATGAAATGGCGCGTTGATGACTGAAAATTCCTCGGCAAAGCGTCTTTCGAGAAACTGCGACCAGAAGTCCCGGGCAACCAGCCCCTGCAAAAATTCGGGCCGCGATTCCAGAGCCAGCACCCGTTTTTCTGCGTCCACCAGCATGGCCTTTGACACCCGCGCCAGCGCACTAAACACCATGCTCTGAATCTGCTCGGGCAGCTTCAACCGTTGCGCCAGACCGATTCGATAGGCGACGCGCACCTCCACGTGATCCACCGTCTCGCCCAGCAGTTCACGGACCCCGATATTTTCCAGAGCGATTTTTTCCACCTCATCCAGCCGCGCCAGGCCTCTGGCCAGTTTGAACATCTGGATCGAATGCCCGGCGGTTTCCGGAGCGGCAAGAATATTGAAGATACGCACATGCAGCTCCAGGTCGCTGAACACCAGCGCGATGCCATCGCCACAGGTCTGCGGATGAGCGGCTAGAGAGTACAACTCCTCACGTAACGCCTGGTTATCGGCGATGGCATCGAGCACTGCCCAGACCCGGCGGGTAAGGTCCTGCCGGTAGTTGGCGAAATCCGAGCTCTGGGTCAAGTCATGGAGCACGCGAAAAAAATCCCCGGAGTCAGGCTCGGCCTCCAGGTCGTCCCAGCGGATGCGCCTTGCTTGCTGGTTGAGCTCGGTCATCTGCGCCATCCACATTTCGCTGACGGCAGGCGAGGGTTCGGCGTGAGCCCTGACATCGCTGATACCGATCCGCGCCCTGGCCGTGTCGTTGAGCAAAAGCTCAGCGCGCACCAGGCTGGCTTGATCCAGCGGGTTATCGTGCAATTGGACCCTAACCGTGGCGCGGCTGAGGTTTTCCAGCGTGGCCTCGGAGAGCCCGGCAATCTGATTGTTGCGCAAATCGGCCTCGCGCAGATGCGGGCGACTCCACAGCCCACTCGGTATGCCCTCGATGCCCGTGCCGCGTGCGCTCAGCACCGTCAGCTGGCCGAATGCACTGACATCCAATAGCGCGCCAATGGGGCAACGATCCAGGGTCAACATCCGCAGGGATGTCAGGTTGTTGAGATGCTGTGCGGATGCGGCATCCAGCGCCAGCGGGTTGTCCCTCAAGGACAAACGCTCCAGCAGCGTGCATTGCCCCAGCGCGGCAGGCACTGAGGACAGCAGGTTGTCGTCCAGTTCCAGCCGACGCAGATTGGTAAACCGTGCCAGCAGGTGCTCGGCATGCGAGGCCGTCAATTGAAGCCGCTGCGCGCGCAACACGCCTACGTGATCGAAACTCATCTGCAAATCAGGCAGCGACTCGATCGACAGGTCACTCAGGTCCAGCTCATAGCCAAGAAACTCACCCGAGTCGTCGTAACGGCGCATGCTCATTCTTTTCCAGCAGAGTTTGATGCGCACGGCGGCCCAGCTCTTGGCCTCGAAGCCACTTTCATCAAACTCCTGTTCCATGGCGTCAGACGCTTCTTCCAGCCACTCATCAAGTACGCCTTCCAGCTCGCTGTACTCCTTGGCCAGAGTTTTGAGCCTCGCTCTGGCAAAAGCATTGAACTCCCAGGCAGCACCCGTGTGCTCGGCCCTCAACTGACTGAGAACGGACTGGACTTCGGCGTCGATAAAGCCTGGATACAACTCCTTGATGGCCATTTCCGGAGAGTAGTCGGACGCGCCGGAACGCAACCGGTTGAACAGACGACGCAAGCGACCGCTCATGGGATAACCCACACGTCCATCAGCAAGCCGCTGCGGCCAGATGAAGCCCGGTTTGATCTTTTGCATATCCAGAATCCGCGCCACTTTACCCCGCTGAGTGACAGCGTAATCTCCCAGCAATACCTGCAACTCGTGCACCGAAGGCTGAGCCGACAGGCCCATGGCACCGCGCTCGGCTTCGGGTAGCACGTGCAGCAATGCGCTGAAGAATGACTGACCGTTGGGCCCCACCGGGTTGCCACTATGATCAAAGGGTTGATAGCCAGTATCGGTCTTGACCATGACCTGACAGGTCCGGGCACTCTGGCTGTTGCCCACCGCGTCCAGTCGCGGACCATCGAAAGAGCCTTCGCGCACTTCAATGGCAACGTCAGCGGGCCAGCCCGGCAAGCTCGACAGCAGACCAAGCGCTGCTTTGCAGGTGTCCGGGTTGTCGGCGGCCTTCAGGTAAAAACCCTCGTTGGCCCGGTTGAGTCGCAGCTGCTGCTGATACTCGCGGGCCTTCTCGGCGATGGGTAGCGGAATACGTCCGGATGCGGTCATCCGCTGGCGCTGCGCCACGCTGGCACCTCTAATCAGCTCCAGTGCGACACCATCCGGCAGGCTGGGAAAGTCTCGGCGAATCAACTTGCCCCATGACTGCTGCGTTTGATTGCCCAGTCGGTAAAGCTCTTCAAGAAGCTGACCTTTAGTTGACTCGGCCAACTCTGACAGGAGCTTGGCCAGACTTTCAACCTGCGCAGCGTTGCCCGTGACCGGTGCGTCCAGCAACGTGTTGATCTGGCCTTCACTCAGGTCATCGAGTAGCGATTCGAGCAGTGGCCTCATGTTGCCGCGGGTGTAAGTCAGCCGGATTGTGTCGGTTGTCAGCGGCGACTCGTTCCAGCGCAGCAGCTCGTCACCTCCGGCATCGAGCAGGCTCAATGCCCGGGTCTGCGGCCAGCGCGGAGTTGAAACCAGCCGCTTCAGGAAAGGCTCAACCCGCACCACGTCCAGCTGATCCAGCTCGTTACGGCTCATCAGGCTGATGAACTCGTCGACCTGCTGCTCGATGAGAAAGCGCAAGGCAGTATCCCGGAGTAGCGCCGGGGGTGGCAGATTTTCCACATGCACCTGACGCAACAGGCCCTCGTCCGCGCCGGTGATGCGCATGACGCGCTGGACTTGTTGATCGGTAAATTGCTGATGATCGGCACTGAGGCGCTTGAAGGCTTTCACCTCATCCCAGGCCATGGGGTTCTCCCCTTCATGGCGCCAGGCGCCGAGGCCGTTATGCTCGAGCAGGGGTGAATGCAGCTCTGGGTCCGAGGGATGCCTTATCCGCCATTTTTTGACCGTGGGATCAAATTCCATACGGTAAAGCTTGCCGTCCAGTGGCAGCCAGCTTTTACCCTCCAGCGTGATCCGTCCCTGAACATCCGCCGGGACCCACGACGGCAGCGCACCCTTCTGCTCGAACCGTGTCAGGTCAGGCTTCCATAAACGAGTCAAACCATTGCGCAGGCGCACCGGGCTGAGGCTTTCAATGAACGGCGACGGCAGGACACGGGGCGCAACATGCACCGCCGCGCCCAGCGCAGCCATGGCGGCGAGGTTCTCGCCAATGGCGAACACATGATTGAGCGCCTCCTGGGTTTCGCCGTGCGTCCAGTCTTCCACCGCCACGAATGCCTCGTGCAACATCTGGCCAGCGGCAACCACCGCCATCACCGTGCCCAGCACCGGGACGAAGAAACCGGCCAGCATCAACAAGTCCAAGCCTGCCGACTCGAAGGCTTGCCAGCGCTTGAGCCGGCTTTTGCGATCTTCGTCGCTGGTGGGCACGGCGATCACTCGCGAGTCCTGATAAGTCTTGCTGACCAGTTGCTCGTACAGGAACTCGAATACCGGCTTGTCGATTTCGCGCTTTTGCAGGTAAAGCTCGGCGCTATGGTCGTAGATGTAAATCGGCCAAATAGCACGTTCAGTACCGGGCGCGGGTCGTATATTCAGGCGCTCGTTGAGTTTGGCGAAAAACAGCTGACTCTGCTCCAGACTGACAAAGCGCTGGAAATATTGCTGATACCGCCTGCTGGCCAACCGGTCGCGTAACTCATCGGTGAATGCGGTAAAGGATTCATATTCCTTGATCGGCGTGATCGGTTCGCCCGGCATGTAGACCACACACGGCAAGTCATCACTCTCCAGGTCAGGCTCAATAAGCAATGCTCCCGCCAGACTACTGCCGGCGAAGGCAAAGGTATCGAGCATATGCAACTGCCGATATCGCAGGGGCGTGCCATGCCAGCGGGGGTTGCCGGTGGGCAGGACCAACTCCAGCAACAGGGCGTAGACGTCGCCGCTGATGTCGTTCTTCATGCGGGCGATATGCGCGAGCACTTCAATAGCGTCGCGCTCACTGTTCATGAAGGCGCTGGCGACGTCCCTGGCCGCCTGGGCATCGGGCTGACCGGACGAATTGAGCGGTTTGAACACGCTGTCCAGATGAGACTGATACTGGCGACCCAGGTCCAGCGTCCGAGCCAACTGAGCGAACTGTTCGGGCTTGATCTCAAAGACGCCGCTGTAGCGATAACGAAAGCGCGGGATCCAGTTTCTGAACTCCGGCCCCCAGATCAACTGGGTGTGCAGCCCATCTACAGGCAACAGGGCCGAACCGCTGTTAAAGCTTCCAGATACGGTTTCGGCAGCTTCGAAGTTCTGCAACGCGGCTTGCAACAGCGTTTGCTTGAGCGGGGTGCGAACTCGCAGCAACACATAATCATCGTGGCGCATGGTCACCAGCTGATTGGCGGTCACGTCCAGGCGTAACTTGAAGCGATCGAACAAGGCCTGGGTCAACAGCGGCGTGGCAAAGCTCTCGATGGAGTTCAACTGGCTGCGAATTGGCTCGACAATTTGCCGGGACAACTGACTTTTGAGCTGGCTTTGGTGCAAAGCAACCCGCAGTGGCTTCGGCGCGTTGAGATACCAGGCCGGGAGCCGGGTCTTGAGGAATTCGAGGTTAGCGTGGTCAGTGCCGAAGGGGGTAACGTCAGGTGAATCTATAGAAGACATCGGATGTACCGTGAAAGGCTAAGGAGCCATTCACGGTATTTATCCGCCAGCGAGATGTGACATAGCGGGATAACACCCGATGCAGAAACCTGCTCTTGGAATACACCCCTGTTGGAGCAAGCTTGCTTGCGAAAGGGCCAGTACATCAGCACATTTCTCAGAAGCTGAAATAAGGTCTTCGCAATCAAGGTGGAGCGCCACCCCGGTCGCTCCCACAAATGCACCGTCACTGTGGATTCAACGCTTGCGCAGAATCACGCTGCCAATGGAATAACCGGCACCAAACGAACTCAATACGCCCAAGGCACCGGTGGGCAAATCATCCTGGTATTTGTGCAGGGCAATCACCGAACCCGCCGAACTGGTATTGGCGTACGTGTCGAGGATTACTGGCGCCTCTTCAATCGTGGCCTCACGCCCCAGCAGCTTCTTGACGATCAGGTGGTTCATGCTCAGGTTCGCCTGATGCAGCCAGAAGCGTTGCACATCGGCGACGTTCAGGCGGTTTTCCTCAAGGTGTGCGCCAACCAGATCAGCCACCATTGGGCACACTTCGCGGAACACCTTGCGGCCTTCCTGCACGAAGAGTTTGTCCGCCGCGCCCTCGCCTTCATCCGAGGCACGATTGAGGAAGCCGAAGTTATTACGGATGTTGTTGGAGAAGCTGGTCAGCAATTTACTGCTGACGATATCGAACTGATAAGGCGACGTGGCCAGATCGGCGCGTTCCACCAGCACCGCAGTGGCCGCATCACCAAAGATGAAATGGCTGTCACGGTCGCGGAAATTCAGGTGGCCGGTGCAGATCTCCGGGCTGATCACCAGCAAGGCACGGGCCTGACCCAGTTGCACGCTGTTGCTTGCCGCCTGGATACCAAACGTCGCCGATGAACAGGCAACGTTCATGTCATAGCCAAAACCCTGAATGCCCAGCGCCGCTTGAATTTCGATGGATATAGCCGGGTAAGCCCGTTGCAGGTTGGAGCACGCAACAATGACCCCATCGACATCAGCGGCCGTCTTGCCGGCGCGCTGCAAGGCCTGCTCGGCAGCAGCGACGCCCATCTGACAGAGAATCGACCACTCGTCGTTGGAGCGCTCCGGCAAACGCGGCTTCATACGCTGCGGGTCGAGGATGCCGGCCTTGTCCATGACAAAACGGCTTTTGATGCCGGAGGCTTTCTCGATAAAAGCTGCGTTGGACTCGGTCAGCGCCTGCACCTCACCGCGCGCGATGGCGTCGGCGTTTTCGCTGTTGAATTGAGCAACGTAAGTGTTGAAAGACTGCACCAGCTCTTCGTTGGAAATGCTGTCGGCCGGGGTGTACAGGCCTGTGCCGCTGATGACGACGTTGTGCACGGTCGTTCCTCTCTTATTGATCAATGCAGGTTTCGACCTGCTCGACGGCGCGCCGAACCCACGACATGGGACAGGCGTACCAATATAAAAACGTAGAAAACCCACAGCGCGAATAAAACCGGGCAAACACCTCGGGGTTCAAGGGGCGAAGTGTGCCATATCGGCCCGTAGTTGTGGGAGTTGCGCTTGATCGATGGCTAAAGCAACCCCTAGGAACCCGCCACATTCGTAGGAGCGGCTTTAGCCGCGAGAGGCCGTTACATCCAACGCGTCCTTGCCGGATTCATATCCCCTCGCGGCTGCTCCTACGAGTTCTATACCGTAGGACCGGCTTAGACAATTCTTGTAGGACCCTTCCCAAACCCCCTTCCCTGCATTGAGCGGGCGGTTCTCATCCGCCAACCTTGCGCCTTCGCCAAGGGCCGTCCGCCCACTCTGGCAAGGAGCCTACGATGCCTGACAACTGCCAGACCCCACGCGGTCACATGGCTAACCTCATCGCCAAATCCAAAA
>Ga0247814_10000128_pt1 | contig 73399 bp, 114 predicted proteins | sample UWRJL179409R1_FD_179947 | JGI IMG/M metagenome (GOLD analysis project Ga0247814, IMG submission 179947) | Plant litter microbial communities from Arlington Agricultural Research Station in Wisconsin, United States - UWRJ-L179-409R-1 | ecosystem: Environmental > Terrestrial > Plant litter >... | reverse complement strand
TATGTACAGTCCATTCATCCGAAAGGCTAAGTAAATAACACATCAAGCCTTTTGCTTTCCATGTCAAATCTTTTGCCCTTATTATTTCGTTTGGTATAACTGTATAGTTTGTTTTTCGTTTATTGATTATTCTACCTGACATATTTTAAAATTTAAATGATTCTTTTAAAAAATCAGCGAAACCTTCTGTAATCGGAAGACTCTCATAACTTGTATATCCTGCATCAATCCTATTTTTAAGATGTATTATAAGTACAACTTCGTTTTCATAACTTGGAAATTTACTTTTACCTCTTGTCACATATACATGAGTTTTTTTGTCCAAGCTAAGTCTCTTTCTAATTGATTCGACATTTGCCCCGTTTTTCTTATAGTTCTCTAAAAACTCATGGCATTCACAGCATAATGTGATAAGTTGGTCATTCTTTACACTCCAAGGATACCTACCATAAGACTTGTGATGTATTTGTAGAGTATTCTTTGCATCTCCACACGATTGACATTGAAAATTATCTCTTTCCATTATCTCTAGCCTTTTCCTCTGCCACCTTGGGTCTAATAGCCTGTCTTTATAAGTTATCTTCATTTATTTTAAAAATTAGAATTGTTGATTACTTTCTTTTTAGCATTATTCCACGCTATTCTTTCAGTTTTACCTCTAGCGAATGCTTCTGTAGCTCCTGCCATAAGTATAACCCATCCTAGCGTTCTGTATTCAGCCCTTGCCGATGGATAATCCTTTTTTACTAGTTCCTTTGCTGCCATCTGTTTAATTATTTTTAAAATTTAGCCGAAAAAAAATCCTATGCGGTTATTTTCAAAGCCTGTAAAAGAATATTGTTTATTTTGTTTCTCACGTCTTCCGGTAGTGTAGCTTTACCATTTAACATCATTGATAAGTGAGCATTGCTGATATTAATCTTCTTTGCAATCCCCTCTTTAGTTAGTCCAGCATCCTTGATCTTCGCTAACAGTACATCTTGTTTCCTATTCATACCACAAATGTATTTAATTATTTTTAAATCCAAAGAATTTATTTGAAAATAAAAAACCCACATATCACTACATGGGTTAACCTATATCTCACGACAAGGCTTGGCTATTTAACATGTCTTAAATTACTAATTTACCTTCTTTATGTAATTGAGCAAGTTGTTCGTCTGTTACGAATGGAGCACCAGTTGTACCTACGTTCTCACTGCACATATCATTAATCAATCTCGCTATTTCTAAAAGACTTTCTTTGCTTGCTGAATCTTTCCACCATACGTTTAGAATTCGTCCCTTAAAATAGCTGATTTCATCTTCCACAGGACAAATTAGATACTCATTGTTGTTTTGGAATTCAATGAATGCCGTATTTGATTTGTGATGTAACAATTCCCTGAAACCTTTTACTAGAACATCTCTTACGTCATCAGAATCAGGAGAGTCTACAGACCAATGTTCTTGAGGTTCGGTTACTCTAATGCAAGGTTTGAAATTAGGAGCGGTGTGGATTGTTATTTTACTTCTCATTTTGTTTTTAATTGCTCATGGGGTTAATTCCTCCAATGGCTAATACAAACCTACAGAAAATAGCAGACATAAAAAAAGAGGGACATAACCCCTCTTCCTTGATAAACAGAATAATAATTTTTTTTAAATGTTTATAATTCGATTAATTTTAATTTGTTGCTGACTAAGCGATTTTAAGTTGACGTCCTTTCAGTTCTTTTCCCTTAGCTATCCAAGCATCAATAGCCTCAATCATATCGTGTACTTGAGTGTCTAACAAAGTTACGAGCGGATAGTACATATCATCTGTCTTATTCAGATTGATAACTCCGCTTTTAAATGAGTTTTTAAAGGGTTTTGAGCGCTTTACAGCCATTTTGTGTCCGGTGATGTTAATTCCTGCCAGTTGACCATCTTTGTTCTCTATAAACTGTATTTTATCGATATCCACATTATCGAACCTTACGTCCTGTTGAAGACCTTCTTTCTGCCATTCAAATTCACGAAACCATTTCTCGTAGTCCATGTCTTTATCGAGGTTGATAGAATTGTCAATAAACTCCGAGCTAAATAAAAGATGGGGAATCATTTTTTCTATGCAGTCGGACAATTCTTTGTTTAGAGGCTGATTGCTACTCTTAGTCCATTTAACGTCATACACCTCTTGAGTGTTAGATACTTCGGCATCAGGAAACACTACAGTGCAGAATACCTGTCCTTTTTTACGCTTGATTGTTAGTTCTTTGTACTTTACCATTTTTGTTTTTCTAATTGTTTTCAAATATATTAATTATTGTTTTATTCGGGTACTTCAATGTCTTTAAATGGATTAGCTTTATCAGCTATTTTGTAATTAGTCCATGCGCAACCTATTTCAAACATATCTCTGTTGCCTAAGATTAAGGTTTGATGTCCGCAAGGGCGCCATGATATTTTTTGATTATCTAGCCAATATTGAAATGCTATCGAATTGTCTTGTACAAGTATGCCTTCATTGATAAATTCTAAGTCTTCTGTACGACCTACGGAAGTATATATGGTTTGTGATTTAATTATATCAGCCACTAAATCCCTTTGTTCTTTCTCCCACTCTTTATCTATCTCTACAATCTGCCAATCTTCACGTAGAACTGTTTCTTTTAACCAAGGGTCTGTAGTCTCCTGACCATCATAAGTCTTTACAGTAACTTTACCGCCTTTCAGGAACCAATATCCTTTATACTCCGGCAGTTTGACTAGTTTGTCTTCTTTAAGAGCTTGTAGAGCCTCGGAGAAGGTTAGATTGCGTTGTAAAATTGTTAGTTTTTCCATTATTCTGATTTTAAAGTTTAGACGTGATAAATGTTGTGCATACTGGACATACAATGTAACTTCCGTCTCTGTCATGCTGAACATCTGTTCTTGTGTATTTTAGTTTTGTACCGCACTTATGACAAGTACATTCTTTACTTTCTTCTTGTGGCTTATTGCCTCTTTCAATTATTTCCATGTTTTCTATTTGTTTTATAATAAATCTATTTCTTTTTGCTCTAAAGGCACGCTAAGAGTGATGTTTAGGAACTCCTGTGCCCATCTTGATATATCATCGGTATAAGTCATCCACTCCGTGGTAGTTAAGTCCTTAGAATCCCTTGTAAGGGTTATATACTCACCTGCATATTCCGTACTAGGAACTGTAACCGTTAAAAATTTATTTTTAAGCATATCGTGGACATTTTCAGGAGTCAATAAATACCTTTCGTATCCGGCATATTCAAGTCCATCTATGATTTCAGGCAATGTTATGCCCCAATAAAATCCGTTTTGCCTCGTTGAACGTTGCTTTCTTGGTTTTCTAAACGTGGCCACAACATTTGATCCTGCAAACATCTTCATATCTGCCATAAACTGCCGTCTATTTACGATTTTAATCTCTTCTCCGTCTTCTGATACCTTGAAGATGTATTTAAGCTCACGAGATGCCATTATCCTAATATTATCCAATCCATACCATTTATCTTTTTTTCCCTAATCCACATTGTATGTAATCCGTACATACGAAAAGCAAGAATAAACACTCCTATATGAATTATTTTAATCATTGTTAGTCTACTCATTTCATTTGGTCTTTAAATTTTAAATCCATTATTGCTTCATCCATAGAAGAATAAACTTTTATTACCCAAGGTGGCTGATTATCTATGTCCTGAATATTTATTTTATCCTTTTTCACAGCATGCACAGGAAATTTTATATTTTTTATCTTGGGAGTCTTTTTAATAGGTACACTCTTTTCTTTTACTGCTTTTTTTATTACAACTTTTGCCTTTACATTTTTTAATTTCTTTGCCTTTACAGGCTTTGCGATCTTTAGTCTCTTTTTAGGCGTTAAATCGTAATATACTCCTGTCTCAACCATTTTTAAAACACGATCCCAATATTCACCCCCTTCCATTGTGCTACTGAATTTGAAGCCAAGTATTAATGCCATTTTAAGACTTGGAACAACACCAAATCCTTTATAACCAATATTGTTAAATAAAGCCTTCATCCGATAAGGTTCAGGCAACTCTTCAAACCATTCTTTAATGTGCTTCACCGTTATTTGAATTGGTCTTCAATAGTTAATTCTTGGCCTGAAATTGAAAATATAAAGTTTTGCATGTCGTGGACGTACTTAAATCTATCTCCAAAATAAATACCTCCAAATTCAGTATAATTAATTCCTATTTGAATCCTGCATGTTATTGTAAGCGCAGATACCTTTTTAGTGAAGTTTAGATAATCGGATTTTTCAAAACCCAACTTAATTAACCATTCCTCCGTTAAAGGGATTTCATTTATATTCCCTAAAACTAGGCTTGTTCTATTGTATGCGTTATTACTATTTATAAGCCCTACTAATCCGCTAGCACCATAAATATTATTTATCTGAAATATTTCATTATCTTTCGATACCCAATTTCCTATCCTTAACTCACTTGCTTGTGTCATTTCAATTCCTCCTTTATCTTTAATATTGATTGATTGTCTACCTCCACATGATCCATGTCATCTGCAAAGTATGCGTAATTGCCTTTCATAATATGTTTGTTATGTCTTTCTATTTTTAAGTATGCTTTATCTGCTGCGGCATCTATAGCTTGTTCAGCGTATAACTTCATGTACTTAACAACATCAGCATACGGAACTACTTCTAAATTATATCCGTACTCACATGCTAAACCTTTGTTTATGACTATTTCTTGTATTGTTTTCATTTCAAACATCTTTTAAGTTTATCAATAACCTGTTGTATATCCTCATTGTCAAATACAGCGAATAACTGTTCGTTTTCAAATAGACCATCCCTAGTATTCTGATTCTCTTCAAATCTAAATTCATCACCTAATTCAGGAAATGCCATAACATCGTTAAACGGTTCTTTCATAAAGACGCACATGTAGTCAACTACAAAGTCATTTCCCCATTGATCCTCCGGTGCGCTAGTTTTAACTTCTATATCGCCAAAGCCACATATATCATCAAACTTTTTCATGTACACCGTATACTTCGGCATACTTAGAAACTCTTTTCTATTTACTATTTTCATACTTCCAAATTCATTAGTTCGTAAATAAGCCTTTTTAAGACATTATATTCTGAATCTGATACATAGTCCATACCTCCTGACATTATCCTCGTACAGGGCTTATTAATAACCTCGTCATTGTATTCTGATATGCTGTCTATAGTATAGAAAGTCATTTCCTTTAATTCAGGAGCATGTGATTCACTTTCAATGCCTAAATCCTGTAGTTTTAATGCCTCCGGTGTATTCCAGAAGATGTTTAGGGTTAGTGGGGTTTTAAGATTCATTGTCGTTAATTAAAAAGTTAATCCCATTATAGTTTTTTTCACAATATTCGTCTATAGCACAAGCAATATGACGACCCGTCATTTTTACGTACTGTGTGGGTTTGCCCTTTGAATCCGTAAACTTTAACTCAATAACTTTATCATTGTAAATTGTTTTAGATATTATACCACAGTCCCACCATATCCACAAAAATCTCCGTTGAACTATAAATAATTCCAAGTCTTCAATTTCTAGTATTCTATATTTCTTTTTCATTCAATTCTCTGTATTTAAAATAATAAAAAAACATTACCCTTACATTGTGGCTCATTGGGCGCTTACCATTTATCCATGCACATATGTTGGTTTTACTGATGCCTGTATCCGCCGAGATATGTTTAATCTTAACTCCGGTTGTAGTCATCTTCCATCGCAGTGATGCTGCTGTTACTTGTTCAATAGTATCCATGACTAAGGTTTAATCTTTATATTTCTAAGAGATACAACGCAATCTATACATAAATGGAAATCACATCCTTCTATATCCGTACCTTCTGTCATTGCTTCGGCACCAGTATCTTCGTGCACAACTACCCCAATACCACATCCTTTACCTAATTCAGTATTGCATATATTGCAATAGTACTTGTAGTCCGTTACTTCTTTTTTCATAATCTATCTTTTAAATTTTTGATCTATGTTTTTAATGTCTTTTAAGAAATCTTTCCGTCTACCTGACCACTCTATACCCATATGATACACCTCCTGACCTTTAGCTGTATCGATAACAAAGGAACCTCTACTATCAAGTTCATCCCTTATAAGGTCTGATAACTCATAGTTCCTATGTGAATGTTCAACTTCTCTTAAATCCGTTAGTTCATCGGTTAACATTTCCTTGAATAACATATTAATTAAATAACCAATGTAAAAGTATTATCATACCTAGTAAGGATCCACCTATTACCACACCCTTAATCATATAAAGAAATGCTAAACCCACAGAAGGTGCGCCATAATAATAATCAACAAAGAAAAATAACTTTATTACAGTGTAAACTATAGAAAGTATTATCACACATCCAATTAATCTTTTTATTGTTCTTGTCATGATTTAACAGTTTTATTATCCATGCTTCTTTTTGATTCTAAAATAGCCTTAGCAGATTTATTATCCTCATACTCGTCTATAGCTTGTTGTCTCAATTCATAATGGCCAGTATAGAAGAATGCTGGATTAACCATATACTCTGCATTCCTAATCTTCAACAATAGATCAGCTTCACAAAAACTACTAATAGCACTTCTTATAGTTCCATTACTCAAACCAGTAATCTTAGCACACTGTTCCTTAACAGAACCACTGAAATGAAATATGTTATTATCCTTATCATACTTTGTAAGAACAAAACCCCAAACCGCTCCTGCATTGCCTAACCCCTTTAAAGCAACATACAGATTCTCATCATCTAAATACATGGTCGTATATTTTCTTTTACCCTTAACAATCGCTTCCCTTGTTCTTGGATGCTCTGATATAACCACTCCATTCTCATCAACCTCCCTGTCAACTCCATCAGGGACTCTAATCTTTCTGTCCGCATTTCTTTTCTTCTTTTTATACACATTGTTTATGTCAATTATTTATACAACAAAAGTATAGAATATTATTACAACTACCAAATTATTATACAACAATTCCACATATCCTAGTAAATACTACACATATCCTCGCAAATCTTTACAATATCATCGCAAAACTATTCATTCAATCTTTTGATATTCAGCATAATAACCTATTCCTTCCTTTATATAATAGTTAGACGTTATTTATACTACATGTTCTTAGCCAGAATTTATTTAAAACTTTTATCTGAAATTAGCTAATAGAGGTGTGAAGACTGTATAACCCCCCACAACAGACCGGCCTCCCTTTGGATTTAAGAACGCTTTCATCTCAACGGGGTGGCATCGAATCCAATTCCCTATAATAATCACACACAACTACATGACAGAGCCTACAATCAATTATCAATACACTACTAAGGACAACTGCCACATGGATATAGATAGTCGCTTATACAGCCTCATATCATCTCTATTTGTGTAGTGAATTAAAAGTGTATAACTTTGATGTATGATGAATACGGCTATTATAGATACTAATCCAATTAAGAAGCCTTACAAGCATAGACCTACCAATAAGGAGGCTTTAGAAGCTACCAAACACCTCAAAAAGGCCACAATCAAAAAAGTTAATGAGATAAAAGCAGACTTTAAAAAGGTGGATAAACCCCTCTTAAATGATTCTCCATTGGGCATATACCTTAAAGTTGGCAAGTTATTACACATTTATAGACGCAAAGAACGTATTACGGCAACTGGATTAGAACTGTTATTATTTGTGTATAGTGAGTATTTAAGTACAGGATATAGTGTTAATACTTATAGTATGGCGAAGCAGTTAGTTAATAAGCCTGATTGCAGTATTGAGGCTAGGAATATCAGAGATAAGCTGAATGTATTGGTTACACGTGGTTTATTGGTTAGAGGAGGCAGGAACTCACAAAAGGCATTTTTATACTTTCCTACGGTCAAGTGTATAGAAGACTTACAAAGCATCTTTACTGCATAATCATTTACATTTTATTTTCGTGGTTTAAAGTACATTAAAGACTGATTAGCTATTTATTTATTAAAATATATCAAATATTATTTGGTAATTATAAATATAGTTTGCATCTTTGAAGTGTCGAAAGCAATTAAGCATTTGACTTTTAAATCTTAGCGGATATGAAAACAGGATATTTAAACTCGAATACAGTGCCAAGGGCTAAAGGTGTATATTACTATAATGAGCTTAGCATACACGCTAAGATAAACTATAAGGCTATGTATAGGGTTGATAGTAAAGATAACGAGATATTTATATCTATGAACTTGATAGGTTTTTTAAAAGATAGTCCCGTTTGGGTAGCTAGTATATTGGCTTAATAGCATTCCCGTTCCCGCTAAGTCGGGAATCTGTCTGCCTCGCCTCCTTCATTGGTTGCGGGGATTAGGCGGTGTAAGACAATGTAGTTTTACATTTTAGGTTTATCTCACATGTCACATCAAAAATCATTTACAAGTTTATTCGAGTCTGTTAGTGCTTGTAGTAATATGAGTCAATCTAGTTTTGTAGTTAAATGTAATAGCACACAACAATACAGGTTATACGTTGGTATTCATAGTAATGTTTTTGGCGAGTTAATTTATAGCAATTACTAAGATGAACACATTACAATCACTACAACCGTTTAGCCTTGTTAGAATATCTCATGGAAGGTGGCAAGTATTAGACTGCAACGGTATAGACTACATTGGGGAGTATGTAACATTGAAAGATGCTAAGAGTACTACTGGAAATAAATATATAATCATTAAATAACTAAACTATGAAATTCATTCTCACACTAGCTTTATGTCTGTCTATGACAGGTGTATTAAGCGCACAGACAATTAAAAAAGACTTATCCGGTAACTATATTCAGGTATCTAAGGATAGTGTCTCTAAAGCCTTAAAAACAGGCAATACGTTTACAGACTCTAAAGGGATTGTGTATCCATTGTATAAAGGTTCTAAAGGAGGTCTGTTTTACAATAGAGTATCTAAAGCGGGTAAAGAGTATAAAGTTTATATTAAAGGGGTTTAGGGTATGAAAATAGTAACAGAATTTGAAGGATCAACACATAAGTTGTACTTGGAATATCTAAACAACTTTATAACCGTAGATGGTTTTGCGAGTTATTACGGGATTAGATTAAATCATGCTTATATGATAATTGAGTTAGGCAGAGCAATACACAATGATGCCTTTTTAGACAAATAGCAATGAACAACATTAAAGCACCATCACAGCGATTTACATACGTATTAGCGGCATTATTAGTTATTGCAGCAGTATTTGTATACCTAATCTTTTAAATGCCTTAAAAAGGCTTAAAATCAATCAAATTATTAACAGTATTTAAAACATATTAAAATGAACAATTCAGCAACACAAACCGGAGTTATTGACCTACTTAAAAATACAGAGGTTAGCAAATATCAGCAACAGGCATTAGATTTTTTAAATGCTACTAATACCACAATGGAAATTAAATTCAAAGAGTTTGGTTTAATGCCGTGGGATAAGGACGGACAGAAACGAAATATATTTGAGGTTACCATTTCAAACCATAATCACAATTACACCTTTGATTTTGGCTCTAGTATAAAAGATTCTTGCGGTATGGAATCAAAAATGAGTCAACTGATAGAATCAGATGAAATAATCGTTTATGCGGGCTTAAAAAGCATGGGAAACAAACCTTTCCAAGCGGGCATTAATATTACACTAACTAAATATCAATTACTAAATACAGATTACGAACTGTTAACAAAGTATTTTGATGAATTAGAACGACAAATAAATTCAGTCGGTTCTGAAAAAACTAAAAAGGCATATGAGTTATTTGATGCCGGAAAGATTTCCAGAGATCAAAGGGATAGCCAAATTGTTGCATCAGTTAAAAGGGGCTTAGTTGAACAATGCGTAAAAAACGCCATTAAGCGTAGGATTACAGAATTAGAAACCGAACAAGTGTTTTCTAAAAGCTTACAGGGAGAAGAAAACCCTACACCATCCGAGTATGATGTTTTGGCTTGCTTAAACAAATATGACCCTTACAGCTTTGAAGATTTTTGTAGTTCATACGGTTACGATGAAGATAGCAGGTCAGCCGAAAAAACATACAATGCAGTTTGTGAAGAATGGCAAAATATTACACTGCTATTTTCCGAAGAACAAATTGAACAATTGGCAGAGATTAACTAACCTCCCTTAGCAGGGACTAAATAATAAATGAAATGGAAGTGCAAAATAATAAATTGATAGCTGATTTTATGGGTGCTAAATACGACAAAGACACTCACTATACTATTCAATCAAATAATTTATGGTTACCTAATCACGGTATTTGTAGACATGACACTATAGATTTAGGAGCGGGTAAAATACTTAAATATCATAAGTCATGGGATTGGTTAATACCTGTAGTTGAAAAAATAGAGGCTCTAGGCTTTTACACATCCATAAGGGCAAATAAATACTCAAACGGCAATACTATTACTACAATAGAAAATAGCAATGAGGGTACAATAGCGGGTAATCTTTTACAATTAAGTATTACAGAGCAAAACCTTAAAGTATCCAAAATTGAAAGTGTTTATACCGTAGTAGTAGAGTTTATTAAATGGTACAATGAAAACCATTAAACTAACCTGCCTTATCCTGTTAATGAGTTTAGCGGGATTTGGCCAACGGTATAAAAGCCGATTAGTAGCGGATGAAACAACAATCAAACAATTAAAGTATTCATTCATAGTAAACACTTGCAATGACACTATTTTTAAGCTCATACAGACACGATTTAATGTTAATGTGACTGATTACTACAGAAAGAAAAGAAAGTCCTTTAAAACGTCTTATTTCGATTACACGATTAGGTTTAGACAAACACAATTAACAGAGGTTGAACAATATTTAAAAGCACTATAGAATAATGGGAAATTTAAGAGAAAAAGCACTAGATCAGGTTTTAGACATTCTAGGGGATATACAGACTTACAATATTTATAGTTCGGTATCTGATTTAATAAGTGAAAGTAAAGAGCAAATATCGCCTGAACTTAAAGCATCAATACTACGTGTTATAAGTGAAACAAGCAATAAATTCATAAATAGCAACATAACACACGCCCAACAATGGGTCAAGGCAATAAAAGAGGACTCAAAATAGCTAACATTCCCTAATGCGTAAATCCGTCATCGCACCGGATAGGGAACCAACACAAAACATATAGTGTATAAATGTATGTCGTATTGCAATGTTACGTCATTGCAGGTGTGCTAACCAAAAAGCTAGGGAGAAAAGACCAACTTAACCCGAATCAAAATCAAAGGCGTAACTTATCCTTAACGGATTTGTAAAAGGAGTCTAAACAACTCGCATCGGTGAAGAATACAACACCATGTAAAACGTGCCCCATGTATTTGAGTGATTAGCTTGCATGGTAAATTATGTAAATACGCCTATGCAAGTCCGAAGCCTTGATGAAAAAGTATGACGGCATAAACCTAAAATAAATGAAATATGATTTGTAACAGTTGTGGCGGTGTATTAGGGCGTGACTGCTTTAATCCCGTAGAATGTGAATGGATTACTAGGCAAATGGAAAGAGAAGATTATAGGCAAGAAATAGAGCCTCTACTCAAACAGGCTAACGATACTATTCTTACCCTTCAATTAGCTAATGAGCAATTGCAACATGAGGTTGAACTATTGAAAGAACAAATAAAATAAGGATATGGAACAAAACAAAATACTAATTGACGTTGAGGACGTTGAGAAGACTTTAGAACAAATTGATTTTAAAGGGATGCGGGTAAAAAACAGTTTAACTCTACGTCAAGTTGAGGGTTTAACTGGAATATCAAATCCTTATCTATCCCAAATAGAGCAAAAAAAGGTGCCAAACCCATCATTTAGGGTGGTAATGTTGCTACTTAAAACATACGGGATTACATCGGCTTGAAATAAATCGATTGATAAAATGGTAGTTATGCTTACTTTTGTAATGCAAGTTATCCAAAATACTAAGCCATTCAGTCGCCAGATTAGAGTGGCTTTTTTATTTAAGTAACAATTCGTAATATTGCATATCGGTTGTAGATGTTGTACCGATCGGATAACTTGCAGAAATCCACACAAAAATAACAAGTTCAAAGTTCTGTCCATTAACAGTGGGAGCAATGATTAGGCGTCAACTCTCGACCTTGAAGTGAAAACAAGATAATAAATGGAATTGCTGATGAATAAGAACCTACGGTAGGAGTACACAAAGGGGAGGGACATCAGGTAGACGGCGAGCATGGATAGTAAATGCTAAACCAATCAAAGGTTAATTACACTATCAAATTCTTTAAAGGCTTAAATTATGAGTCTTCAAGGGATATAAGCCTAGCTATGCACAATCAACACTAAACATAATCAAATGGAAACTATACTATTCCTTACCCTACCTATTATTCTATTAATACTAATTGCTTTGTTTGCTGATTGGCTGACGAGCAAGTTTGATAACTAAAACCTAAAACAAATGAAAAATAAACTTGAAATGCTATCTATACTTGCCGCAATATCAATGATGGGAGGTAATAATACTTATGGTTATTATAATAGAAGACCTTTAAGCGAACTAAAAGAACACGATGTAGAAGAACCGCCACAGCTAGAGTTATATCCTCCTATCGGCTTAAATCGTGAATTTGTGAATATTAAGCTTACTAAACATGGTTACACTTGTGAAATATCAGGAGCAATACAATATGCTAACCAAAAATCAAGGATTAAACATCTACGTAAATGGGAGGCGATAACTAAAAATTGGTTCTTACACACTCCGATTAACAGGATTATACAAAAACACTTTGTGTACGTCTTGAATATCGAAGAGTTAAATACTATTAACACACTTACTTTAAAAGCAGATGGAAAACAAATCTAAATTCAGAGAAACACAACTAAAGCTAATTGAAAAATACCTCAAACAACCTAAACCGCCGATGATAAAGATTCATTCCGGCTCTATGGCACTACGGTATTCTATGAAAGTATTACTTCACCCTAATATTGACCAACTTTATTTATGACAATCCTATTAATCTGCTTATACATCTGCCTATTGGAGATCCTAAGCGACTGTCAAGAACTAGACCCTAACGATACTAACTTTTAAATATAATCAGTATGCCAAGAGAAAAAATAAATGTATGCCTTTACGATACGGAAGGACATTTCCTTGAAAACTTTGAAAGCTTATCCGAATTAGCTGTATTCTTAAAAGTTGCTCAACCGGAAATATCTCAATGTATAAATATGGAGAGATTGACTGTTAATGGTTTTCAGGTCAGGAAAAGGACAAACAAAATACAGCCTGAAAGAATAGGGGACGTTACCGGATTAAGAGCTAATACTTTTTGTGTTGCTAAATACTGGAATGATAGGCTTATTACTGTTTATAGGTCTATTAATGATGCATCAGAAGCAAACGGCATAAGCTCCGGAAATATATCTGCATGTATTGAAAATGGATGGAAGTCTAAGGGATTTACTTTTAAACGCATATAACAACTAAACTAAGATGGAAAAAGATTTATTACCCGAACACTACACTTATAAAAATCAACCTTACTACAAAGGTGATGGAGTTTTAAATGTTACACAACTAGAAACATTAGCTAAGGATTTTACAGAATATGTACATCAACAAGCAATCATAAAAGACAAGTTGATAAAAGCGCTGAATGAAATTAACAATATTGATACATCTTATGAAAAGTCAATTAATGATACATGGATTAGAGGTCGTTCTAGCGGAGTATTAAAATGCCAAAAAATAGCACAAGAAGTACTTTAAACAAAACAACATGGAAACTAACACACGTATAAGCCTCACTAAGGCATTACAAAACAACAATAGCATAATTGACTTACTTACTAAAGATAAGACCAGAGAACAAGGCATTGCGCTTCTAAGCGAGAAATCAAATGTATCTGTTAACTTTCTTACTATTCACTTTGCAGAGGTAAGGAGAATGGTATTTGAATTAAGTATGTAGGGACATGGGATATTACACAGGGATAAAGGTTTGTGCCGGATGTAAGAAATCAGGCAAAGAGAAACCTAGATTTGAGGCTGATTCGTTATGTGAAGAATGCAAAACTGCCCTTAAAAAGGGATATAACCTAATTAACGATGAAAATGAGTCATACATACGAGTAAGACAACATCACCATGCCTTACCAGATGGACAATGTAATGTCCTGCTACATGAATTACTATCAGGAATTAATAGACAAGAAAAGGATTCTATAGGCATGGAACACATTTATTATTCAACGGGTGATAATTGCAGTTACTACAAGATAACCAACAAAGCATTTAAGGCATTGCAAGGCTTAATTATAAGGTATAATGAGCTGATAAGAGAAAGTCTATTAAAAGGCAAGGAAAAAGGCTCTAGTCTATTATTCCAGTTAAACAACGGTGAAATTAACATGAGTGATTTTGAAAAACTAAAGAAACAATAACGTGAAGGATTTTAAAGAACAGGAGATTGCAATCAGAATTGCTCAAAACATAAGGTCAGAAAGATTAAAGCAGGGGATTAAAGCCGTAGATATGGCAGACCTTTTAGGTATTAGTGCCCCAAGCTATTCTCAACTTGAGACAGGTAACATTCTATTTAGTGTAGAACGTATTCTTAAAGTATGTCAGGCATTACAAGTGCCATTACATGCAATAATTGAACATGAGCTAGTACCTAAGATAGATGAAGAGATTGAAAGGCTTAAACAGCAAGCGGTAAGGGATAAGGAATTGATTATTGATTTACAGAACAGACTTTTGAAAGAGAGTCGCAAAAAGAAGTTGCTATGAGCAAACAGAAATACTACCCCATAGCAGAAACAGTAATTGCAATAGGTATTATATGCCTTTTGATTGTTGTACTTGATTACTTTAAAATTATCCACCTGACACCTTAAAACTATGGAAGACAACCTAAAAGTATTAAGAGGCAAAATAGAAGCACTGATTGTTGATTTAGATGCCGATGAAAAGGCTGAACTCAACAAACCTAATTCTGACTTTACAGAACTAGTTAGTATCACTTCTAAAATAAATGCCTACCGAACAGTAATCAACTTATTATACGAGCTATGAAAGGAAAACCAATAACCTTTACCCGTAATATTAACGGAGAGGACGTAGAAATAGACGATGGATATGAGGCGCTTTACGATGATTTTGAAGAAGACTATCCTGATGATACAGAAAGTCGCTTAGAACTGCTTAAAATAATCCAGAAAGCAGAATACTTTGAGGGAGAAACTGTAACTGAATTAACAAAGTTCAGGCCTAAATCAAAAATTGCATTTTTAGAGTACGTAGAATGGAAGCTATTCGATGTTGAGTTTAGTGAACAAGCTAAAAGAGAGATTAGCACAGTAGGAGAATTAATAGATTATTTAATAGAACAAAACGTATAACCATGATTATCACATTAAAATTAGAAAACACAGATTACAGTATTGAAGTAGAAGCACAGCAATTCATCGCCTATAAGCATGGATTAACTGAAAAGGGTGCCAACATAGGTAAAGAGACTAAAAGTGTCTTAGGCTTCTTCTCAAGCGTATCTAAAGCAGTAAAAAAGATTGTTCAAGACTCGCATGCCGATAGTGCAGATGTAGTTTCACTTCAAGAGTACACAGAAAGGATTGAAGCGGCTTATACAGAGTTAATGTTACAAGTAGATTTGTAGGCATGACACCAATGTTTAGGCAACCACGATCAAAGTTTATCCGCAAACTACCAATGCAACAGAAACTAGTCACCCAAGACGGAGAAGTATATAACTATAGCTTTAAGGGAGGATTACACTTTATATTTTCACACTTTATTAAATAACAAATGGAACTTAAATCACAACAACAATTAAAAGCTGAACTATCAGCGCCACTACCTAAAGAAGCAATTAAGCCTCACCCAACCAAAACATATCTAAGCAGCATTAAAGCTATATACGTCACCGAAAGACTAAATGATGTGTTCGGCATAGGAGGATGGAAGCTTTCAGTGAAAGAGATTGAAAGAGGTGATAAAGGAATGGTAGTTGTAAAAGCAACATTAGAGGTGCCGGATTATGGTATTTACTATGAAAGTTATGGTGGGAATGATAACGGTGGAGACGGCAGTAAGAACTTTGACCTTGGAGATGCTTATAAAGGCGCTACAACGGATGCAATCACAAAGATAGGCTCTTACCTTGAAATAGGAATTGAGGTCTTTAAAGGGCTTGTATCACCTCCGTCTAACAATAACAATTCAGGAGTAGAACTTCCTTGGCTGAACGAGAAGGATACAGCTAATTGGGCAGAAAGTTTAAATATCCTAAAAAGCGGTGGAACAGTTGCGCAAATCAGAGCTAAATTCAGAATATCCAAAGAAGTTGAGGCTAAAATTACCGCAGCAGCAACCCAAACCACTACCGTAGCTTTAAAATGGCTAAGTGAAGCAACACCTGTACAATGGGCATGGGCAATAACCAAAATCAAAGAAGGTGTTACTATGGATAAAATCAAAGAACACTACAAAATCAGACCAGAAGACGAAGTTAAACTTTTAGCAGCAGCGAAATAAATATAGGAGATAAATAAATGAACCCTTGCACTTATGGACCTCTTTTAGAAGAATGGAGTCCTGTAAAAGGTTTTGATGGATTTTATTATATAAGCAATTATGGTAAGGTCATATCAGTTAGAGTCAGAACTAATTGTATCACCGAAGTAGAAGTAAAAACTACAAAAAATACCAATGGATATTTAATGTTTGGAATATACATAAACAATTTTAGAAAAACTATTCTAGTTCATAGAATGGTTGCAATGTGCTTTATACCAAATCCTGAAAATAAACCTTTTGCGAATCATAACAATTGTATTAAAGATGATCCATTTGTATTAAATCTATGTTGGATGACCGGAAGTGAGAATACACAACATGCTTGGTTAAACGGCATGATGAAGTGTACTAAGCATCACAGACGATCTTTAACTAAAGATGATGTTGTTAAAATAAGATTAATGTTAAAAACAGGCGCAAGTTTAAAAAGCATAGCTGACTCATTTAAAGTTGCGCCATTTGCTATTTCCAAAATAAGAGACAATAAAACTTATAAAAATATAATATGAAAAAATCAATTTTTAATATTGAGGCTGAATACATGGATCTTGCAGAGTCCATAATCGAAAATGGAGGCGAAGTCAGTCCAGAACAAGAACAAGCTTTGGCTCTAAACAAGGAATCTCTTGAGGTTAAAGCTGTAAAGTATGGCTACATAATAAAAGACGTGTCTAATGACATTGATGCTATAGATGCTGAAATTAAGCGATTAGAGGCTATGAAAAAGACCAGAGAGAATCTGATAACCAAACTAAAAGATACGGTCTCTACAGCTATGAAACTGTACGAAATCGAAGAGATTAAGTTACAGAACCTAACCATTAACTTCCGTAAGTCCACAGCATCAGAAATTACAGATGAATCGCTTATCCCTGCTAAGTACAAGAAAAAGAAAATCACTACTTCACTTATGAAAGCGGAGATACTAGCAGACCTTAAAGCAGGGAAAAAAATAAAAGGTGCCGAGTTGAAGGAGAATAAAAACATCCAATTCAAGTAAAATGAAGTTCAGCAAAATAACAGCAACCAAGTCGGGGAATCTATTAGGAACTGAACCACGTAAGTTCTACATGATACTTGTAGGCAACAACGTACATCTTCTACCTATAGACTCCGATACAGAGCCTTTTAAATATGAGAGCATACATGATATGCTTGAAGAGTGGATTAACATAACTAAAATTTAAAAAATGAAATTCAAAAGAAAGCCTAAAGTGGAAGGAGAACCTGATAAACGAAAGATTAAATCAGTCAAGAAAGAACAGGATGGAATTACCTTCGATAGCACACTTGAACTCTATATGTACAATCTTTTAAAGGATAACAACATTAGATTCGATTTAAAGACTACTTACACGCTACAGGAGGGGTTTACTTATCGACATGAGGTCATACAGCCAATGAGGTGTACGCCTGACTTTATACTGCTTGATTACCCTATCATAATCGAAACAAAAGGATTTGCGAATGAGCTTGCCCCTATTCGTTTTAAGATGCTTAAATACCATTTTTACAAGCAGGGTAAAGAGATAAACATCTTAATGCCCTCTAACCAACTTAAATGCCGTAATGTGATTGATGGGATTCTAAATGGCTTTAAATTAGAAGAGCCTTTAACAGAACATGCAGCAACAGCAAGAAAGAACAAGTTGAAGAAAGCAGGTTTCGTGTGGAAAGAAGGAATGTGGGTTAGTAACGATCAACTTTATATGGCTGATTGGATTATGAATATCCCTAAATATGAATTTGAAGAACTTTTAATTTCAAGCAAATAACATGAAAACAATCATCCTTATTGCAGTTATTACGCTATCATCATGCAGTAATAGAATATGTCCGGCTTATAATCAAGGGAGGACTCATAACATTTTAAAGGGAAGAAGTTAAATATGAAAACAAACATGGAAACATTAGGAAAAATAGTATTTGCTGTAATCAGCATCGCAATAGGCACGTTAATATCTGCCTTTGTACTCGTTAAACTTTGGGGATGGTTTATAACCCCTACATTCGGTATAGTTCAGCTTACAATCCTTCAAGCGATTGGATTTGACTTAGTAAAACAGTGGTTGATATCTGGAATAACACTAAAATTGGCTGATATAAAGCCAAAGGACGAAAACAAATCATTCGGTCAACAAATGGTAGAAGCATTATTTGTTAGCGTTGGAATAGGTGGTTTAAGCCTTTTATTTGGATATATAGTTCATTTATTAATGTAAAATTTAAAACAACAAGACATGCTTAAGTATCCATCGATTGAACAGTACCGAAACGTGATACGTACTGTAAAAACTAATCACGACTATCAAGGGAAAGATGAAGAAGGAAATGCTATTTATCAGCATCTTTCAGATTATCCAACATTAACATTCAAAGGCACAGTTAAACTTCACGGAACAAACGCTGCCATTGTAAAGTACAAAGACCGGATTGAATACCAATCTAGAGAGCGAGTTTTAGAATTAACTTCCGATAATGCAGGATTCATGCTTGCAATGAGCGGAAAGAACACAGACTTTTTATTTAAGGGTATCAATTTTCAAGAAAGCATTGCTGTTTATGGCGAATGGTGCGGAGGCAGTATTCAGAAAGGGGTTGCACTTAATAAACTTCCCAAGATGTTTGTGATTTTTGGTATTATGGTAGATGATACTTGGATAGACTCTTCCATGTACACAGCTCAAGATAATTCCCAAGGAATATACAACATCAATCAGTTCCCGACATATACTGTAGAAATTGATTTTAACAACCCTGAATCGATTCAAAACACTTTAATCGACTTGACTATTGCTGTAGAAGAATGTTGCCCTGTAGGGAAGCATTTTGGTGTTGAAGGCATAGGTGAAGGAATTGTCTTTACATGCACTACCAATCCGCTTCTAAAATTCAAGTCAAAAGGAGAAAAACACTCTTCATCCAAAGTGAAAAGTCTAAATCCAGTGGATACCGAAGAAGTTGAATCAATAAAAGAGTTTGTTGAGTATGCTGTAACAGAGAATCGCCTACAACAAGGCTTAGAGTCTCTTAAATCAAACGGAATAGAGTTGAGCGAGAAAAGCACAGGTGACTTTATCCGGTGGATTGTAACGGATATTATCAAAGAAGAATCAGACACCATTGTAAAGAACCAAATCGACATCAAAAAGGCTAATGGTAAAATAGCTTTCAAAGCCAAAACATGGTTTTTTAATAATATTTAGCAAAAGGCTTTGTGCAATAAATAAAATATCCGTTCTTTGTGGTACAATATCAGATGCTTTGGACGGCAGTAGATATTAATACAACAACACACCATAAAGACACCCCAAAAGGGTCTCAAGTTTTAGGAAGAATACCAAAGGCCGTCCAAAGCATTAAACAGGTATTCCGAATTTACACTTGAGACCCTTTTACTTTGAAATACAAAACCCCATACATTAAAGGCAAGAAAGCATGGTTAACACTCAAGTTAGTCAGGACAGCCAACAAATACGGCTTTCTAAGCACACTTTCTTATTGGGTTCAAATTCGTTCTCTGCACAGAAAAGGTAAAATTTACAAATACTCCGTTAGGAGCCTCGCTAAGCAAATAAAATGCTCACCTAGCACATTATCCATTCACCTCAATGTTATGCGTGAGTGGAAGCTAATAAGCGAGAATAACGGCAACCTGCTTATTTCAGGTAGAGCCAAAATATTAAAACATTACAAGTCGGCAGAATTTCCAGTTAAAGTTAGTGCCGACAGAAAAGAACAGCATGTAATCATAAAAGCATGTTTAATAAAGAGAAAACTTCACGAACAATATAAAATCAATAAGTTAAAGAAGGAAATCATAAAGATTCATCATAGCAAGTCTTCAAAATTTAAGCTCACTAAAAAGATGCTTAACCTACAGAAAAAGCTAAATCTAACAAACCACCAACTCGAAACTTCCATAACAAACGATTTTATTTTGAGCAACAAGAATATAGGTGCCACTTTTTACCGTTCACAGACTACAGGACTTAGGCTTCAAAAACAGCTTAATAAACTGAAAATAATAAAATCTGAACGGAACTATAAAATAGTTGAACCATTCCCTATCTCATACAGAGAGTTCAGGGAAAAATATATCAGCAATAAATTTAGATATTCTTCAAAGACAGGACTTGTTTTTCTAAGCTTACCTAACAAGATTAAAATTCTAGGAGGCGCACAAAAACCAAAGATGAAGAATGTAGTATTTCATAAATCGATCACTTAAACTAAAACAGAAATGAACTTAAAAGACTATCAAAACGAACAAGAGAACCTAAGCCTATTAAAGATAGTAGGTAAGAAGGTAAAAGACATTACAGGATATGTATCAATGGAATTTGGTAGTCCTGTATTTAAAGTTAGCTTTTTAGTATTTGAAGATGATACTGAACTATGGTTTGAAGGAGAGCATGACTTTCCTTATGTAACTAATTCTGCCGTTGACTTGCTAGATGATGACCTTCTACAGGAAATATACGATGCAGAGAATGAAGACGAAGACGATAATACTTTTTAATTATGAAAAAACAACTCACACTAGAGCACTTAGCTCCTTACCTTCCTTATGGATTGAGGATATATAATATAATGGACAAATCAATAGTAGAAATGTCTGTTGAAAGCGAAATATATAAATACGAAAGGAAAACAGAGTTAAACGGCATAGCTTCCATAATGGTTGTATTGAATATTAATACTCTTAAACCTATCTTACGTCCTTTAAGTGACTTGAGAACCGAAGATTATTCAGAAATGACGGCATCTTTAGGATTATACACAGGAGCAGATATTGACTTTGTTATTGGGGCACCACTTCAATTACAGTATAACGACTTAATGACTTTAGTGAAGAATGATTTTGATGTATTTGATCTTCTGTCAGATGGACTAGCAATCAATATAAACGACTTAAACAAATAGAACATGACAAACGGAAATGACCCTTACTTCCCTAGTGTTTCATCAACAAAAGACGAAGGAGTATTAATCAGGAATGAATTTGCTAAAGCAGCTATGCAAGGCTTAATATCAAGTTGTGATTGGAATACAACAGCATTAGACAAACAGTTAATATTAGCCACCGCAGCTAAATCAGTTGAACTAGCTGATGCTTTAATTGAGGCCTTGAATGAGGGGGAGTAACATGGGAATGTACACATGGTTATCAACAGAAGAATTTGAAAGATTCTCTTATGTAACAGATAAAGAATTAAACGAGTTATTAGCCGATGTAAGGGATCTTATGCCGGAAGTATACATTAGTGAGCGTGTAGAGATTAAAAGGTCTTGGTGGGGCAGAGAAACGCATACAACACGATACACAATCTACAATAGATGCAGACCTGACTTAGATGAAGTACACCACATGAATCTTCCTTCTGGCAATGCAGGATATGTAGCTAATTACTTGTACGGACTTATTAATGGATATCATAAATGTTTGAAATATGGAAATGCAGAAAACTGACGAAGAAATTACAGCAGAACTTCAAAAGTGCTTAGACGACCCTAGATACTTTTATAATACTTACTGGCAAATAAACGGTAAACCTGTTACTCCTATAAGCAAAGAAGATTGGGACACATTAACAGCGCAAGACGTAATGCTTATCAGAGGCAGAAATAGCTATAGGTCTAAAAATAATATTGAATCATGAAGAAAGAGGAAATAATCAGAATACTTGAAACCGGAGGCACTATAACTAAGACTTCGGTAATGAAGTTCAAGAGAAACAAGATAGTAAGAGGTTCATTCTATGAATATAGTTTAAACGGTGTAGAAAAGTTAACCAAAACACAATTTGAAAGCATATATGACTTATTATGTGTGTCTGACCACCCTAGTCCATCATCAACAAGATATAAGTTAAGAAAATGAAAAAATACATGCTTTTAGAAAAAGCAATGCGGGATTATCCTGCCGGAACTAAATTCAAATCATCAAGAAGCAGTAATGAAACCATTTCAAGCGGCAAATTTCATATACTTGATGATTCGGAAGGCATCGATGTCGTTATGGATGGAGGTGGATTTATTAGATATAATGGCAAATGGGCTGAAATAATCCCATCAGAGCCAGAAAAAACCGGACTACTTGACGGCAAATGCGCTATCCAAGTGAACAACGAAAGGGAGTTTAAGTTGCTGATGGAGTATTATTACTACATAAAGCAATGGACTTATTTTGATGGGGAAATGGAAACCAGAAATATGAAGTTTCCGACATGTGTTTATTACAAAGATAAATATGCTAGATCAAGCGAATCAAACGCTATAGATCATGGCTATACTATAATTCCATTTGAAGGATTTGCTAAGGAAAAAGGAATAGATGTTCCTGTTTACATTATGGATTCAGAAGACGGCGTGCCGCTTTATTGTGGTGATAATGCTCATGCTGTTTACAGAAAGTATGAGGGCGGTAAAAATCAGGGAGATTGGTATTACGACGGTAGAATACCTTTAAAATCAGGGATTCAATATACTTTTATGGAGATAGAATCAGTAGATAAGTCAAAAGCCTTCTCTACCAAAGAAGCGGCTGAAAAGTGGGTAGAAGAACAGAACAAGCCAAAGGAGGTAGTAGTTAAACTACATGGTGGTTACACCGTAAGGGTTGAAAAAGACAAAGCAACTTTTGCTATCAATAACTTCGGCATTACAGGAAAAGAATTGGAGGAAATTTACCAAACTTATAAATCACTGCAATGAGAAAGAACAAACAAGACATTCTCGAAGACGAAACCATAACCGTTGACCTTTCAGAATACGATGCTATATTCAAAGCAATGGAGAGGTGGCATGACCAAGAATCAGCTTTACTCAAATCCTGTTACGGTACTGCGGTAGAGAACAACAATAAGCTTGCATTGGAGAATAACAGATTGAATGGCGAACTAGAAAAAGCTAATGGATATTTAAAAGAAATATTAAGTGGTCTTTATCTGATAAAAGAAAAAATGAACATCCCATGACTAGACCTAAAAACAGACCGATGTACCCTGCATTAGAACAGCGTATTATCAAACAGGAGGAAAGACTAAGACTAATAGCAGCATATGCCGGACACATAGAGAGATCAAGTCTGGGGCATAAACATGAGACAGTTTATTCTAACAGAGGCTACAGATGTGAAACTCCCTTAAATGATGGAAAAGTATTCATGTCGGATATATCAGAAGAGTACTATCACATTCACGGTAAATCAATATACAGATGAGCGAATACAAAGAATTTACAGTAACAGGAAGATTAGGTATAGATAACTTAATAAGTCTTTCCCCATATACAGAGGGAGACTGGTCTCAATTTAAACCGTATTTTGAGAGCTATACAGAGGATGAATACAAGTCCGATCCTGAATCATACCACAAAAGAATTGAGACGCTTAATGAGTGGTATATAAAAGGATTAAAGGATGGTGGTCATTACGGTGAAGAATACCAAACACACTTCAAAATAAAGGTTATGCCGGAATTAAACGATAATGCCGAAGTAAAACCTATGCAGTGGGGTATAATGATGCCTTTAGGAACTATTAATAACGATGAACCGCCCAAATTCGGTGTAAAATATAATGATGATGAAAGAAAATAGACACGAACGCCATTCCCACTACTTCATAGAATGGGGACAACTATACGAATCATTCAGAAAGTCACGTGGAGATCTTGGATATAACTTTATAAAGGAAGTTGACCTACCTGACTGCAATAAACTAACAGAAGAACAGATTAAAGAGATATTCGATGGAGAGGAAACTTAAATTATGTTCAGGATGCCAGACCATGAAGGTAATCTGGAAAGCAAAAACAAAAGAACATGGGATGCTTTGTAAAGACTGCTATAATAAACCTAAAGTAGGTTATACCTTTAAAGAAGATAAGATAAGCTATGATGCTAATGGAGTGCCTTACCAAAAGGAGGTTAGAATAGTCGATATAAAGCCTTCCAATCAAAAGCCTATATCTAAAGTATCCGTTAAACAATTAGAACGCCTAAAGGAATATAAGAAGGTTAGAGACGCTTATATGAAAGAACATCCTATATGTGAGGCACAATTAGATCATTGTACAGGGAAATCTACAGACCTACATCATGGTCGTGGACGTATCGGGTCATTATTGACCGATGTGAGCAACTTTCATGCTTTATGTAGTTATTGCCACCACGTAGTAGAGACAAGACCTTCTATGGCTAAGGAATTAGGCTTATCAAAGAACAGATTAGATAATTATAAAATATAAGTAATGGCAGAAATAAAGTTAAAAAGCGGAGAAATATGTCTAATTGACGACGAAGACTTTAATAGAATATCAGAGTTTAAATGGTATTTAACTAAAGGCAAATATGCTAGAGGATATATAAAAGGTGATAAAATGAGATTTATGCACAGATTTATATTATCTATTTCAGATCCTAAAATAATGATAGACCATAAAAATAGAAATGGTCTTGATAACAGGAAAGAAAATCTAAGAATTTGCACTAGCAAGCAAAACCACAGTAACGTAGAGAAATATAAAGGAACATCAAAATATAAAGGCGTTTCATGGGATAAAAAGAGTAATAAATGGAAGGCAAGTCTAACGACAGACAATAAGTCTCGACATTTAGGATTTTTTGTAGATGAAGTGGAGGCTGCGAAAGCCTATGATTCAGCAGCTATAGAAATATTTAAAGAATACTCATGTATTAATTTTTCAGAACAAGCACTTAAACAGAAATAATATGAAAGCAAGACCGAGCAGAGAATTCATCAAAGAGCATTGGGAAAAAGTCCTTAGAGTTAAGTACCATTTAGTTGAAGCGGGAATAGACCATGATGGGTGGTACTCAAATCAACGAAATGGCGAGTGGTTGCCTTTAGCAGGTACTGATATGCATCTGTATGACTTTAAAAATAACAATACAGAAGTAAGGCCAAAATCATTAAACCTTGAACCATGAGTGAACACATACAATTTGAAACCAACGGTGTTACCGTGTTGGTAGTGCCAGTGCCGGATGATGCACAAGACTTTGAAATAGAATCTCTATTGGAAGAGGATTTCTGCCAACTAAACTATCTAACGGAAAACACCGATGTAGATTCTGGATTTTGTGGAGATTGGGAAGGTGAAAGCATTGATTTGCCCGTGTGTGATTGGTCTATCCATGCAGTTACACCAGAGATAACAGAAGAACAAGCGAGGGCTTTGACAGTTGAAATGCGTGACAGTGGATATCCCTTTGAATTTCAAGACCGCAGGGAAACGCTTGAAGATGTTCTCCGCTCCCACGGCATAGACCCTAAACAAAAGAATGTATTATTAATTAACCGGAAGAAATGATACAAAAATTAACACACATGTCTCTGTTTGGAGGAATAGCAGGATTTTCATTGGGAGCAGAAATGAGCGGGATAAGAACTATTCTTGAATGTGAAATAGAGGAATGGAACCAACAATTTCTTAAATCAAAAAACACTAAAGCAACAATACATGGAGACATCACAACTCTTAAAAATCCAAAAAGAGCAGACATTATATCGGCAGGATTCCCCTGTCAAAACATATCAATTGCTGCCTCAAAAAATAGAACTGGTATTGAGGGAGAAAAATCAGGACTATGGCTTCACGTCCTTAGACTCGCCGCGGAAACAAACCCAAGCTACATTATTCTCGAAAACAGTTCAGCCCTTAGATCACAAGGATTCGATACCATTCTCAAGGAATTTGCCGCCATCGGGTATGATGCGGAGTGGCAAACTTTACAAGGCTTCCAGTTTGGCATCCCACAACGCAGACGTAGACTTTACGCTATACTCTACCCCTCTAGCATCGGAGACAGGATGGAGGAAAGGGAAATTTTCACAAGGTGGAACAAGTTTGAGTACCCAACTTGGAGGGATACCGACCCTAAAGTTTATGGAGTGGGTGATGTCGTTCCCGATAGGGTATATAAGCACAGAGCTCTAGGTAATGCCGTACAGCCATTAATAGCACATTATTTATTCGAGTGCATTAAAGCTAATTATAATGAGGTTAACCCCCATCCTATAAACGGGAACTTAAAACAAGATTGAAAAATATGGAAAAGATTAAAATTAAAAGGGTGAAGTTTAACACCGGAGCACCAGATTTTATTATGAGCGTAGAATCGTGGCACATTCAAGGGGGATGGAAAGGATTTCTAAAAGATAATTGTATTTCCATCCGAGACGTTAAACAGGTTGACGGTGGTACAATGAGCGAAACCGAGTTATATAATTTGCCAGCTTGGGAGGGGTAACCATGAAAGATAATAAAACAGAATACAGCGTAGAGCAACTAAGCGAAAAATTTATTGAAGATAAGTTCCCTAAGAGTATTGGTTTTACTGACGCTGAAAGATTACTTTTAAAAAGCGGCTACCAATGTGGTTTTAATGATGCAAATAAACCAGTAAAGTCACCTTTCAATATTGGTTCACAAACCGCAGGGCGTGACATTGTGAATAAGCCCGAAACAAATGCCGTTACCATTAGTGATGAAGAGATTGAAACTAAAGCGGAGGACTATTCCAAATGGAGACACGAAGAAAAAGACATTTCTGATATATCTTTTAGAGATGGCGCCAAATGGATGCAGGAACAATTAAACAAGCTATAATATGGAAATAGACGAAGAACTTTTTAACAGAGTTGTTGGAGCATTAATATGCTTATCTATAACAGAACAATATACAGGCTATTTAGCAGAGGTATATAAGGAACGTAAGTCAAACTATATGGTAAACAAAATAACTGCCGTAGAGAAGAGCTGTAGCGCCTTAATGAAGACTTTAAACTTTCATTTGGATACAACCATTCCAGAAGTAAAAGCTTTGGTAGAATTTAAAATGGACTTGATATACGAGAGTACAACCCTGTCTTATGAAGACCAACATAAAGTATTAAATTTTGTAAACGAACTTAAAAAAGGAGAATTATGCACCCTAGCTCATTAAACGTATTTCCAAGTACATTCATTGGATTACCTAAATCAGATCAAAAGAAAATCAAAAAGAACATTGAGGATTATACTGCCGAAGAGATTGCCTCTATTGTATGTGAATCATTGAATATCCCTTTAGAACTTATTTATACTCCTACGCGTAAAAGGGAGGTGTCAGAGGCACGAACCATTGTTATTGGACTTATACTAAGGAACAATCCTACATATGGCTTAAAACGTCTAGGAAAGGTATTTGGCCGTGACCATTCAACAATCATCTATCAGAAAGACCTATTTGAGGACTTGTACGAGAAAAACAAGGTATTTACAGAGAAGGTTGAACGGGTATTAATAGATTTATAATGAAATTAGAAGATTTAACTATCGCAGACTTAAAGGCAATACTTGATGAAGCACAAAGCATGAGTATTCAGGTTCAGGAAAACGGAAGACTAGGAGACTTTGAATATTGGTTTGACTTAGTAAACCGTACAGAGGAAGTATTACATTTAAAAATAAAACAATTAATATAATGCAGGTAAAAATTAAAAGACTATCAGAGAATGCGGTTATTCCCAAGTACGCTACAAAAGGGGACGTTGGTATGGATATAAATGCCACAAGCAAAACAAAAGATTCAATGGGGAACATTGTCTACGGAACCGGATTAGCTTTTGAAATTCCTGACGAACATTTTATGATGCTAGTCCCTCGTAGCAGTATAGCTAAAACTGATTTGTTGTTGACCAACTCTTGCGGTATTATAGATAGTGGTTATAGGGGGGAAGTATCCTTCAAGTTCTTAGCTGCAACTAGAATTAACATGTACCAAGGAGGTCATGTTGAATACGAAATTGGAGACCGTATAGGACAGGCAATCATACTTCCCTATCCAACTATCCACTTCGTAGAAGTAGATGAGCTAAGCGACTCTGAAAGGGGAACAGGTGGATTTGGAAGTACGGGCAAGTGAGAACCTACTTTAGCGAGTCAGGAATAGAGATAACAGAAAGAAGTTACACAGAATATAAAAACAAAAGACAAATGGATTTAACCTACACAAGATGCTCATGCTGCGGACAGATGAACGACTGCATTGAGATACTAAACGGATTTTTATGCGATGAATGCTTTAGTGCTTTGCCGGATGACGAAGAAGCGGAGGACTAATGAAAGACCAATCAATTTTAGATGTTTACGAAACCGTAAGATTAATCGGCATCAACAAACCAGACTATGACCCTGATAAGAACCCTTTCTTAGATGCCGTTTATCTCTTCCATGAGGGACTTAAATACTGTCCGGCAGTGAATAGTGCTATAATCATCAGAAGATTGGAGAGAGAGCTAAAAGAAGCCAGATTGTACAATGATGATTTGAAGGAGGATATGAAAGTGTTAAGAGGTAGAATAGCTAAATACCAGAAATATGAGAAATAAATATTTTTATATACCAATAATAATATTCTTTACATCAATGTGGGCTATGTTAGGTATAATATCGATGATTCAAGACACGTTTAACTCAAATAAAATTGAAGTAAATCGAGCTAAATATTCCAATTTAGAATTTGATTCAATGTTAGTTGAAGATTCAAAAAAACATCGAATATATATAGAGAAAATGTTAAAATACTTTGATGTTAAAATGAAATATGTACGGAAGAGAGACAACGCCACAACACAGAAAGAGTTGAACAGATATCAAGACAGCGTTGTTAGATACACAAAACTGATAATGGGTGCAGACAGCGTTAATTTTGACAAACTACTAAAGTAAACCCTACAAAAAAGCCCTGCTAGAACTTAATCCGGCAGGGCTACCTATTAGAAAAACAAAACTACAAAGATTTAACCTCTTTACTCTCACTCTTAAACACTACTTCCGTAGTAATGAATGCCTGACCCATACTTCCAAGGTCATCTGAAATAGCCCTATTCACAGCACTAGCAATACCATGCGTTAGAATAGCCTTAGCGTCCTCTTCAAGCGAGTTAATCTGCTCAATGTACTCTTTCATGCTTTCATCATCCAAAGCCTCTTCTAGCCCCTGTAATGAAGCCAATAGCTTAGGGAGATACAATCGTATCGTAGCAACAATCTTATCATCCACATCCCCCGGAATAATTGCCGTAAGCACATCAACCACTCCACTGTCAGAATACTTCTTGATATTCTCCACCAACTTAATACCAATCTCAACCACAGACTTAACTTCGGGAGATACTTTTGAAATCAATCCTTTTATAAAGGAGAAAAACTTACTTATAAAACTCATAATCTTAAATGCTTAATACAATAGCCAAAAGTAACACAATAAATAGTACATATGCTCCTATCATCTTCCATACAGGACATTTTATATCATCCTTGCTGTCTTCATCATAATCTTCGAATACCATTACACAGCCTCCTTAATATTAGCTTCAACCACATCTACCTTAGCATCATTACCTGAAACCGTTGTAATAATTTTTGCAGGTTCGATAAGCCAGTTCTTTAACAGATAACCTACTCCACCTCCAATAGCAGCCATAGCTACCTGCTTCCAGTTAAAAGACATCTCTCCTGTTTCTATTACTTTCTGTATCACTACTAATGCCGCAGTCAATGCCGCCATGATACCTCCCCTTAGTAAATCCCTCAATTGAAGTGTGAACTTCTTACTTGCAATTACTTTTGTTGCCATAATATTTGTTTTTAAATTGTTACACCTAATAATTCTGCTGTCTTCTTGCCTACCACACCATCTACAGTAAGTCTATTCCTTGCTTGGAAGTCCTTCACAGCCTTATCTGTATCCGAACCATAGTATCCGTCCACTTTAATCTTTAAAGCCTTCTGAATCGCTTTAACAGTGTCATTCTTAATCAACGGATAGTTTAACTTGTACACAATCTTCATTGGAACAACAACCTTATCCAGTCCTTGTTTAGAAAGCCAGTCCCTAAAGTCAAATGCCGGACAACTCTTAATCCATTCCCACTTATCAATAATACCATTACCATTAGTATCCGTAGAGAAGTCCCTATGACCTAAAAATACAGCGTTAGGGAACAGTTCTTTTAGTCGCTTAATAATAAGTAGCTGTGACTTCTTTTGAGCCTCTGTGCGGTTGTCTATAGCGTTTCCTTTTGAATCTATACCGCCTTTGTAGCAAAAGTGGATAGCATTTGTATTATATCCCGCAACACCATTAGCAATTTGGTCAATCTCTACAAACTGTTCTATTGTTCCGTCAGCTAAAATATCAAAGTGGTATCCGGCCGTTTTCCATCCATTATGATTTTTCCAATAGTTGAACATTTCTTGTGTACTTTGATTCTGTGGAGCTGCCGTACAATGACATACGCACCAAGAAATCTTACGTGTCATTCCCTGCGGCATGAATATATCAGCAGCAGTTCTAATTATTCTTATAACCTTCATAATATCTTTGTTTATTCAAAGGTAATGACTATCAATCAATTTGCATAAAAACAAAAAAGGATGCACCATCCGGCAACATCCTTTACTAAACTAAACGCTCTCACACGTATCTTTTATTCCTTATGAAACCACGTAGGCTTCCAATTTATCGTTAGTAAAACCATAAATACACCCGTAAACAACATATATCCCCTGTCAGACAACAAACTGTCAACAGACTCTTCCGTCAGCTTCAATATCGGGTTAAATATAAACGTATCCAAATGCCTTTTAAATGCCTGATAGTTCGCTAATGAATAAGCAAATCCCATACACAACACAATAACTCTAAACTGAACGTCCTTAATACTATACTCATACTTAATCAGATACAACACATTGTGGTATACACAATACACTGCCGCAATAAGAACTAGCACATCAATAATCAACGTCATTCTACCAAGTACATTCACATATTCATTCATCACTTACTTATTTTTCATCGTTTGAAATATCAACAATCTTAATTGTCTTCTTTAACCGAAGGAATATCTTAAATAATCTATAACCCCCAATAATTGTTGAACCAATAGAAGCAAGTAATACGCCACCTTTTGTAACAGCGAAAAATCTAACCCCGAAAGCATCAATCAAATCTGCCTTGACAACATCTCTCCCCAAAATAGTATAAGCAATATAAAACCCAAAGAAGCAGCCTACCCCCCAATCAGAGATGACTTCCCTGAATGTTACAGGTGACTTTTTAGTTTTATTGTTTTCTTCCATCTCATTACTTAGGTTAAGAGCTTATTTTGTTCCTTTTTCTGAATATAAAAATCATAGTCAATACCTGCACAAGCAATATAACTATAATCCCACATCCTACTGTCAATACCTTATAGCCCATATCCCATATGGCTTGCATACTTACAGCATCATTCTTTACATCCTCACTAATCTTACTCTTTTTAGATAAATCTATATTCTCATTCTTGAGCCTCTTGTTCTCCTTCTCCTTCGTCAATAGCAAATCAAGTATCTTCTTCTCATTAAGCAAACTAATCTGCTGATTGTCCAAAATCAACTTATTGTAATTTACTGTATCCGACTTCACCAATGCTGATCCCCTCAATAATCCAGAGTCAATAATCAAAGGATTAGCAGGATTTAAAGCATGTCCTGTATTAAACTCCATCTTATGCTCCGAATAAGCCATTTTAACAGGATCTACGGGAGTTATTATTAGTTTTGATATACTAGCCCGTGTCGTTGAACAAGACTGTGAGAAGCTCGCAAAAGCAAGTCCTATCATTAAACTGTATATAGCGGGTTTGATGTAATTAATGTTCTGTTCCATAGACTTTCTTATTGTTATAAACCATGCCAATAAATCCTGCAATACCCATCATACACCAAAATCGAATTGAAGCGTTCATCCAAACATCCCCATGTAAAATAAAATCACTGATTATATAGTAAACAAGAAGCAGTAACCTAAATGCCAAAACAAAAGCAATTACTGACATCTCATTGTGAGTCTTTTTCTTTTTAAAGTTGAACGCTAAACCTAAGCAAACCAAATACGCATTGAGACAATAGAATATACCCACCCAAAAACTATCGTTATCATCTCCCCTAAGCATATAGAAAGCAAGCCCTGCAAAATACAGAGCAAGGCTTGCTATGATCCAACTGAATCTCTTAAACATGCTAAGGAATTACGGGTGGATTTTTTACAGGATGGTCACCTTGTGTGGCAGCACCACCCGATACAACGGTTAATTCATCTCCAACTGAACATCCTTGCAGGATTGGGTTGTTGTCTAAATCTTCTTGTGTTAGGATTTTTTGCATTTTATTTGGGTTTTAATTATTCAGTAAAAATAGAAACAATAAACCGTCTACACAAAAAAGCCTCACAACTTACGCTGTGAGGCTAAACAATAGATAGAGGATTACGCTTTTACCAATGTCGCTGTATAGGCAACAGAGGGCTTAACTCCAACGCTTTCTAGCAACAATTTAACACCGGACTCATAATCCACTGAATAAACAATACTAAAGCAAAAAGCATCATAAATAGATACAGGAGTTCCATTATTAAATCTAGGATTCAGTTCAGCATAATACGTGCCGGGGATAGTTTCTCCCGTAACTTGTCCGGGCAATTGAAAATTATCACCTAAGCGTTTCATAGCAATAGCTAAACTGTTCGTCATGTTACTTGCTGTAGTCGATGCTGCAATATCAGCAAGAGTAACATTAATTGTAAGGGTAGTTGGTTCTGTAAAAGGCATGATTATTTAAATTAAAGAGTTAACATTTTTTTTATTCCATGTTTTTCTTGTAACACCATTAGGTATTTTGAAAGCTTCCTCTATTGTCCAATTTTTGAACAACCTAGCATTAACTAAATTGTAGTTTAGATTTAATTCGTCACACCATATACCCAATGGTTGAGTCTTACTTAAATAAGTAACAAAGCGCGTATTTTTCATGTTATTATTTTGCTCTTTTATGGTAGCCCATCTGCAATTTTCAGGTGTATAATTTCCATTATTATCTATTCTATCAATCGAATGTTGTTTTGAAGGCCTATATCCCATATCTTCTATGAAATTTTCGAATCGATCTAACCATCTTTGACAAACTTTTATACCTCTAGCACCGTACTTAAAATATGACTTATCATTTGAATTATGACATCTATACTTCATGCCTGACCAAATTACATACTCCGTCGTTTTTTTATTATTAACCGCGCACCCATGTTTTTTATAGTTACCCTTTACCCCATCAAGGCTTATTATTCTTGTTTCTCCCATATTGTAAAAGTAATCATAAAAACCAGAAGTCCGCGGCATAATAGCTAAAAATCGGGTCTATAGTAGAATATTGACCTAATTGAAGCTGTGCCCAACACAATAAGTCCACTCCATTGAGCTGTAATATCCAAGGCTTGAGCTTGAGTCATGTCAGTAGTCAGAGAAGAATAGAATGTTCCATTGGCATTCGTGAGGTTTAATATCGTCCCGTTAGGCTGTATTATATCAGTAAGAACAACTTGAGTAGATATCCCTGTAGCTAATATAGTGCCTCTAATCCTAATACCTGCATTTGTAAGCCCTGCTGTGACACCTGTAGCATTTACCATTGCCACAATATTACTCCCCAACCTTACTTTAAGAGCTAAGTTCGGAAGGGAAAGTGCAGGAGTAGTTACAATACAAGCCATTTCAAATCTATATGGACGGTACGGCACAAGAGTATTAGGCTTTATAGTATCCTTAACCGACCCTAATAAGCTAGTCTCGTCACCTGTATTGTTTAACAGGGTAATATTAGGAGAGAAAGATTTTACTGACCCTACAGGGGTTAATAATGGCTTTGTTATGCTCTGTGCATATACCGAAGTCGAAAGCAACAATAGGAATAATAGTTTTTTCATGATTGATTTTTATAAAGGTGATAAAGTACCTTGTGAGGACGTAATTACAAAAGTATTTGCGGCAACAAGCCTAAGTGTTATCGTACAATACCTATCTGTACTCGAAATGCTACCTCCCGCCGATGTAGTGACACCAACTCCTTTAGCTGTATATCCGGCAGGAAAGTTTATACGCCATCCTCCTGCCCCTTCTCCGACTACCTGAACTAATGAACCTACCGTTGTAGCACTTGGTGCGGTTATAGTTGTTAAAGCCGCATTATGTGGAATATAAATAGTGTTAGCGTTTGCTGCCTGACTTGTTCCTGTAATCTCGACTACTTGTGTTAAATCACTTGTTAACGCAATGGTTCCCGTAGCATCAGGTAAACTCCAATTTCTTGCAGTAGTAATAAGCAATCCATTTAAAGACCCCTGAAAACTACCCTTGTAAAAAGCCAATTGATTAGGCGATAAAGCAGTAGCATTTGTGCCATTAGTAGTGGTTATAGTTGATCCCTGTATAGCTGAAAAGTCTGTTGGTGTTCCGCTAGTCCTTATATAGCCATTACCAGTAATATCAAAATTAGCAGTCTGTGAAGACCCTGTTTGATTACGTATATAATTTGTGCTACCACTTGCCGGAGCTTTTGAAGCTAATCCATTTGATAAAGCAACTTTACTAGCTATAACTGTTGTATCAACCGCTATCGTATGTACGGGTGTCGTTGTGGATGTAGCTACGCTTGAAGTAATACCCACGCCATCAACCTTACCAAAAGAAGTAACCGTTCCTGAACCTCCAGCAGATGGGGTAGGGATATTTAAAGTTGCCCCAACTAAAGTAGCAGCGCCTGTACCTGTTGTCGTAAGTGTTAGTGTGTTTTGTTTTAAAAGTGCAACAGAGTCTAATTCCCTTTTCCTTATCGCATGATTAGGATTAACAGGCGTGCCAACAATAGTAGTTTGCCCTCCAATGGAAACTCCACCTCCAATAACTAAACCTAGTGTAGTGCTGTTTCCTCTTGAAGTAACAGTCTGAAACGTTTCTGATATAGGAGTAGGAATATTTAAAGATCCTGTGCTCTGTGTAAAAGTAGCCGCACCTGAACCAGTAGTTGTTAGTGTTACTAAGTTTTGTTTTGCATTAACAATATTTTCGGTAGCTATAACACCACCTGTTGCTGGAACTGTTAGTACGGCACTTGCCTGCGCTTCTGGCATTCTAAAAGTGGCAGTATTGCCAGAAGTATTATAAATATTTAAATCATTGAATTTTACTTTAAAAAAGTTTGTATAACTACTTCCATCCAATGTTTCTTGCCATAGTAAGCCGTCTGGATTGCCACCAACCCTTGGCGCATAAAATCTTAATCCATTTATACCCCCTGCTGAAGATCTATTAAGTAGATTTACAGATAATGAGTTGCTTCCAAGAGTAGTGTTTTCAGCAGTAAAACCAGATAATATAGTACTTGTTCCTGCGGCTGTAGAAACTTTTTGTGTTGAGCTAAAAGTATTCCCTGATAAACCAGCCTTTAAGGAAAGAGCATTATTAACGAAAGGTTTCCCCGCAATAACACCAGCAGTATCAACATTAAGTGTTCCGCTTGAAGTTATAGGCGTGGCTGACGTAAAACCAGTTCCCGGAGTTATAGAGGTAACTGTACCTGCTGCTGAAGAAGTAGGAATATTTAATGCCCCTGTCGATTGGTTAAATGTAGCCGCTCCGCTTCCGGTAGTAGTGAGTGTAACTAAATTTTGTTTTAGCGCTACTGATGATGTAGCCGCCTTTCCGTCTATTTGAGTTTGAATTGCTGATGTTACACCGGATAAATAGCCCAATTGAGTTGATGTTATGGCGCTATTTGTCAGCCTACCCTTTGTGGTAGTGATAGGCACAATTCCTACGTTTAAAGTAGCATCATTAAGGGTAAATTCCTTTCTTGCCGTCCCTGTGCTAATGGTGAAATAAGGATTATCTGTCAGGAACTCAAAAGATCCAGCTACAGGCGTAGTAGTAAGTGTTCCGCTAGTAAACTCTAAAGGTGATATTGCCGTAGTACCGCCAAGTATCTTTATCCTTGTCCGGTCTAAACTAGCAGCGGATGAAGCCGAGCCGAAACTAACTCCACCATTAAAATGACTATATCCTTGACCGACCCCAAAAGCATAACTATTTGATATACCTCCGGTTAAATTAGCGCCAGCAAAAGGAGCACCCAATATATACACAGAATAAGCATTTGTTAATCCAGGCACTACATTAGAAGTATTAAATGTAGACCTCTCAAAAGTGACACCTGTCGCGGTTGCTATTTGAGTACCTGCCACCGAGGAGGAATCGGTATATGTAGAGGACTGAAAACGCATAAAAGCACCATTAAACCCAGATGCAGGCCCAGTGAAATTACCTGATCTTTGTATTTTTTGATCAAAAAGAGAAAGTCCTCCAACCCGCAAAAAAACGCCAGATGCCTGCGATGTTGATGTGCCGCCTATTTGAAGGCCACCATCTTTATATAGGGCCATCCTCCTAGTTGTTGTGATTGAATTAGGGTCAGGAGATGTATACCATACATGGTCAGTAAGCCCACCTGTACTTGTTGACGGCACCACTCTTCCATAATTTAATATATTTTGAGTTGAGTTTGCTTGGTACTCTAAAATATTTATAGTACTAAGCCCTCCGGCAGTCCATTGATTATTATATCCGTAACCCTTTATAATTCCTGTTTTAATTGATCCGGATGTTGCGTTTAAGCCGGGAAAATTAGCATTTGCTCCAAGAATCAACTCATTTTTTATTTGAAACCTGCCCGATGCCTCAAATAGAGGTCCCTGCTGGTTAAAGCTACGCAAAACCTTAAAGTCTTTACCGACAAAAGAATTTCCAGAAAGTGTTTGGTCTCCAAAAATCAAACTGTTTGTACTTACTAATGAGCTGCTAGATTTATTAAATGATTCACTCAAGAAGTCAGCCAACCACATTGCCGCGCTATCACATCCTAGAGCGGTTGCATGAAGACTATCCGGCCCTAAATAGCCTCCAACAGAATATTGTTTTAACTTCATTCTATCATATGTGTCTAAATACTTTAATCCTCTGCTGCTGGCAATAGAGTCTAATGCGTTAGTGTATTCAGCATGCCTAACTTCTGAATTCCTATTAAAATAAAATGGGTTATAAAGCACTATACGACTAGGATTCCAGTTTCGCTTTGTAATAGCGGTATCGAGCCATGAATCCATCGTGTTAACGAAGTCATTAACATTATAGAAAGTAGTATTTGCGTTAATTACATCATTCACCATAGGCTCCGCTATTAATATTGAATTTGTATTCGGAGAATACGGTATTTTATCCCTATTATAATAAAAAGAACTATCAGGTAAACCGCTAGGCGACTGCTGGGCAAATCTTCCTGACAAACCATAATCTACAGGTATAGCTCCCCAATAATCCGCTGCTTTATAAAGATAACCTAAATATTTACTCCCCATATTAAACCCTTCAGTGAAAGACGTTCCGTATCCCACTAAGTACCTGTTTGATATGCTATCTCCCACATATACTTTACTTGTAGAGTATATTGGATTCGTCGTTTTAAATCCCCGATCAGTAACATATTGCAGATTAATATCTGTCTTTTTAGGAAAAGTAGCATTTGATTTTTCCCACGTAGGAAAACGATACCAAGTATTTGTACCCACCCTGCCGTAAAAATTGCTATCCGTAGCATTCACTCTAAACCAAGAAGGCGTAATTGCTTGCTGTGTCGCTGGTGGTGTTGTTCCTTGACTCATCGCCCCTAAGGACATCGCCATTAAAATTAAAAGTAGTTTTAATCGTTTCATACATTTAAAAATTTAATAATTATAGCCGAAGCTGATTCGTATCCAATAAAGCCATTTACCTTTCCTGTAGCATAATCATACTCAAAACCAGATTTTTGAATACCATCTATATAAACTGAAAGAAGCGTTTTATTAGCTAAAGATTGTATTTCGCCATCAGTAGTTATGTTTGCGCCCGTATAACTGCCTTTCTCCATATAAATACCTATTGGTATCCAATCAGCATCAACAGTTCCCGGCTCTGTAGTAGTGTCATCTGCTGTACAGGCAAATAAATATCTAGTGCCACTATTGACCCAATAAACTACATTGTCTATTTTATAAACACCGTCATCTACCCATTCAGAAATTTTGGTTATGCCTATTAAATCTCCACCTTTCTTAACTAAGTCAGCATTCGTTAATTTAGACGGGTCTGGCCACCAATATTCACCTACCTCTGATTCATTAACTAAAATAGCCCCTGTAACACCTTTTCTTTTGATATTAGTATCGAAGTATCCCTGTATCTCTGCAAGCGAGGCAAAGGGTCTTTTTACACCTGTAGATTGATCGTAATACCAAGACTTAGCTGTGTCTGGCTGTCCTTGGGTTGCATACGGTTTATTTGAACCCGTGAACATTGGGCTTGATGGGTTATAGCTCATTGACTGATAATTTAAGTTTACGATTAGTTCCGTCGAACACAAATATTCCTGTTGACCTGTAAGCTCTTTTACTTCCAACTATTACTCCTGCATTCAAAGTAAAATCTCCCATACTTCCCTGATTCAACGAAGTGTTAAACCAGAAGTTTTTAGCTGATTCAGATTGAGGTTCGTCAATAGCAATATAATTATCCCCTGTGAGTACATCAGTAGGGAATTCAAGTTCATAGTTTGTAGCGCCTGCCGGAACACTTTTACTATAAGCATAAACAAATGTTGAAAGATCGATAGGCGTGTTACTAACCCCAAATCTAACAATAATGTTATTGGCGGTAACAGTAAGCTTAACCGTATCAAAACCAGTAAGTCCATTTGCATCGGTTACTGTAATCTTAAACTCGTATTGCCCCAAAGGCATATCTCCACTAAATCCTGTTACTGTAAGTTGTGAAGTTGTGGTTCCTGTCATTAAAACACTGCCTCCTGAAACTTTAGTCCACAAGTAAGATGTAATAACTGCCGAACCTTGAGTAGCTACAGCATTAAATACTGCACTCTGACTAGCTTGTTTTGTCTGGTCGGTTCCTGCGTTAACTGTCGGAGGATACTTGATAACAGCACTTCCAATAATTAACAACATCTCTGTGTATAGTTTTTCTGTAATGTCACTAGGTACAGTCTCTACCGTAACCCTATAATTTAAGCTATCAATGATGTACGACAAGCAATCATAGTCTCTAGGTTTGCAACCACATCCGCTTTTTAGTTCTGCCAGCCATTGATCTGTCAACACAAGGTAAACCCCTTCTGCCCGATCTAAATCCGTTATAATTTCTGCTATAGTACTCATTGGGAAGCGTAATTATATAAAGTGTAGTACGTAGCCTGAACATATGATTTATATCTAGGTTCATCACTAACTTTAGTAGCTATATCTGTAGCTCTCATTAGATTACTAGCGTCACTAAGAATATCCTTCATTCTGGCACTTGAGCAGCAATGTTTTTGTTGTGATACAAGGTCACTAAACATAGCGTTGTTTTCGTTCTCTACATCCCCGTAATCCAAATTTGGGTCGGAAAAGTCTATTTTTGCGTATATCATAATTTTGTTTTTTTACCAAAGGTATTAGTTTTCTCATAAAAAAAGGTGCCGTTTCCGAACACCTTGTATATCAGTCTTTCTCTTGAAGAGCTTTTCTAGTTTCCTCTATCTTCTGCTTAGCTTCTTTAATCTTTTCCTTCCGTTCTGCATCTGTGAGTGGTTTATCACTTTCAGCATCGGGAGTAAGTCCTAAGTAGTTTACAAACCCATCCCTGTAGAAACTGTTCCAAAAGCTTTTAGTAGAATAGTCAGGAGATATTTGTGGTTGTCCTGTAACGCCTCTATAAATATTTTGAACCTGTCTCCCGAATCTATAAGGAATAATAGGTAAAGACGTTTTACTTCCAAGCACATCTCCCGCATATCCTCCCGCTTTCTTTAAATCTCCTTCTGTAGCTGCTTCAATACTTTTCACAACTTTAGCTCCATCATCAAATGCCGCTACTTTCTGGTTTAGAATCTGCTGCATGAATTTACCCATTTTCTTGTCCTGTAACGCAAGTAAGAAACTTAAAGCAGGAGGAGAAATTACATTGAAGTACTTCTTAGCCCACTCGTTCTTTTTAAGCCACGCTGCGAGGTCTTTATCCTTTCCTGATGATATTGCCGCACTCGCTGCCAGTAAAGAGACTGTAGCTCCTATAAACACCCTTCCTGCTGTACTCTTAGCTTTAGCTTCACTCATTAAAGCATACTCCATGTCCTTAATCCCTTTTTCAGTAGTCAAGTCAAGCTTTCTTCTCTTTACAAAGTTTTCTAAAGGACTCCAAGCATCAACTCCTGCTTTTTGAAGCGTAAGTGTAACCCAATTACTAGCACCACCGACAAAAGGATTTAAGATGTTCTTTGATAAGATTGAAGTGAACGTAAGCATAGCAGCCTCATTCCACCTTTTCTCTTTAATAGCATCTTTCAATTTACCCTCATTGTACGAGTTTAACAAGCCTACAGTCCTAGAAGCAAAGTTATTCGCCTCATGCCCCATACCTAGACCTGCAACCGTATATCCTGCCCTGTAAGAAGCCTCAATCTGATCTAAGGTCAATTTCTCTCCCACAACCAATGCTTCTTTTACAATGTCCATAGCAAGCCTGTTCGTAAACTCTTTATTCTCCGGTAAAGTCTTTTTGCCAGATAATGTATTTACCTTTTCAATTATCTCTTTAGCCGTTACAAGCGCATCACTGAACTTTTGACCTGTTAGATTCTCTGATACATACTGTACCGCTTCATCCTGACCCATACGTTTAGGGTTGTTCTTGTCAGTAAGCACCTTTATAAGATTCCTTGTAAAGTATTTTTCTGTTAAGTTAGCTTTATTCAGACCATCCATACCTTCTAAGTAGATACGTCCTAATATACCGGATACAACAGCATGATACTTTCTGCTTGTTGAAACATTGTTAATGTAGTTCTCTGTAGCACTCTTTACCAAGAACGGATTGGAAATATCCCCATAGTCTAGTCCGGCATTGTAGATAGCGTCCTTCAATACATTTCTTCCGGCATCCCTACGCTGTTCTTTTAGCGCACTCGTGTCATTCTTCTCAAATGCAAATGTCAACTTGTTAAAAGTCCTCTCAATGTACCCACTAAGCGTGTTATCTCCTAACTGTTTTACTGTGGTCAAAATAGCACGTTGAGCCATACTCAAATATTCTTGAGTGATTTTAGCTGCTTTAAAGGCACCATTACTCTCATTCCATGCTACCTTACTCAACAACTGCTCTATCTGATGGTTAATTTGATTTACCGCACTATTTAGCCCAAACTCGTTAATCACCCTACCGTCGCTTCTTGACTGATACAATTCTGATAAACTCTTAGCAAGAACCTTAGCCTGAAAGAATGCCTCCTGACCAATACCATTAAGTCCAAGTGCATTATTCATCAGGTAATCGTACGTATCACTGTTCTTCTCAAACAAACCGTAGTTATATAATTCTGCTAGTCTTTTTGCTGTAGTCTTAGTATTGGTCTTAGGCTTCTCTGTATTGCGTGTTTCTAGCTCTTTTAAGCCCTTTTCTATTACAGAGGCACGTAAGTCATTGTATTCTTTTTCAAAGCTGTTCTGTAGCCTGTCAATCTCAACATCAGAATAGCCTTTATCCTTTAATACTTTCTCTACATTTTCCTTCATCCGGTCAATACTACCTTCTTCTCCGGCAAGTTTCTTCCAATCCAAAGTTTGTGTTTTCTCTTTACGTTCTACCACATTGCCATTGGCATTTGTCTCTTTACGTGTAACCGTAATCTCTCTGCCATATCCCGACTCAATCAAAGCCTCTTTGACAAATATTTTAGGTGTAGGGTCTAATTGCTCAAGAACTTCCAAAGCAGCTTTTCTTTCTCCTTTTAACCTGTTGATTTCAGGACTTTCTATAGGGTCTTTCTTAGCCTCACGTTCCTCTTTCTCTCCTTTAGCAATCTGATCGTTCAAACGCTCCAAGTCATTCTGCAATTTCTTTACTGCTGTAGCCTTCATCCGCTCGTCTACAATCGCTTTACTCTCCGAAGTAAGGTATTTCATCGCTTCACGTTTATAAGCGGCTTCTTCGGCTTGTAATGATTGCAATTCAGCGTCAGTTAATCTGCTTGTTGCTTTGAGTTCAACTTTCTTATCTGCTATCTGCTGTTTAAGGTCTTCAATGCGCTTTCTAATGTTCTCTTTGGCATCAGCCAACTTCTCTGTATCACTCTTAACATTACCTCGTTTAGTCCCTGCTTTAGTGTCAATGTTCTCTTCTTTGAATCCATCAAGCATATCCTTCCTAAACTCGTCTTCCTTAGCCCATTTCTTTTGAGTCTCCTTGATTTTGTTTATACCAAGCTCAATAGCATCAGCAATGTTTACTCCGGCCTTTATAGCTGCTTTAATCGTCGTAATACCTGCATCAATAATAGCAACCGGAACACCTATACTAGCATCATACGTCTTACTTCTAAGTTTCTTCTGAATCTTATCTAGTGCCGCAATAGCCTTGTCTGCCGCTTCTCTTCTCTTAGTAGGTAGTTTCTCGTAAATATCATTAACTTGCTTCTCTACACCTTTAGCAATAGCACTTTCAATATCAGGACTCAATACATCTACAGCATCAGTTTCAATTGTTTGTGCCTCTTTGTTAATCGCATCTGCATCAGCCTCTACAGCCTTCGTCAATTTATTTTTGCTTTCACGCTGATTAGAGCTAAAGAACTCTTTAGTTACCTGACTTACATCATATCCAACCCTAGCAATTTGACGTAAGATACCATATCCCGTAGCTATAGCAGCACTTCTCTGTTGCTTAGTAGAAATATCCCTCACACGTTTCAATTGCTTGTTAAGTGTTAGTTCATTCTCCGGCTCATTTAATATCCTTCTCTCCAAATCAAGCTCAAGAGATATAGTAATCAAACTCCTGTTCTCTACAGAAATTCCTTTCTCTTTATCTAGATAGTCAATCAGCTTATTTGCATAGTCGTCACCGAACTCTGTCTTAGCTTCCTCTACAACTTCATTACCATGTGCTACAGCCTCTAATCTTTTAGTCTTCTGGTATTCCTTCTCCGAAGCATCTAAGGTTCGTCCTGTCTCTCTCTCAATGTTATTTAACGTATTGCTGATTTCCTCGCTCTGTATATTCTTATAAGCCAGTTTAGTGAATTTATCGCTTACTCCTTTGGTTTCGGCTGTTGGTTCTGCTTGGCTTCTTTGACTTCCTGTATTTTCTTTTGCATTTGTTCCTCCGTCATTTCCGGTTGGTTGTACAGTTTCCGCAATAGGTTCAGCTTGTTGTTCGATTGCTCTTCTTTCATGTTCGATAAAATCATTTGTTGTTAATTCTTCGTTTTTAAATTCATTTTCAAATTGTGTAGCCTCTTCCGGTGTTAAGTTCTCCGCTTTAATCTTAGGGGCACTATCTGCCAACACATCATCAAACCTAGTTTTAAGTTCATCAAATTGTTTTGTAGTAATCTCTCCCTTGTTCTTAGCCTCCGTAAGTCTTTTTAATGACGCCTCTGCTTTAAGTGTTTTATTGCTTACTTGCTTTAACGCTTTAAGGTCATCTTCCGCTTTATCTAAGACTTCTTTAGTTCTTTCCGGTGATACACTCTCTTGAGCCACATTCTCTTGTACAGGTACAACTTGTTCAACTTCATTCTCTATGGGTTTAGTACTTTGAATTGTTTCTTGTATAGTTTCTGGAACCACAACTTCCTCAACAGGCGTTACATTTTCCTCTACGACCTCATTTGGAGCCTTTTCAGACTCTTTCTCCCTTACAGTAGTGTTACCGCCTACCTCTGTGTTAATAACCTCTTGTGGAGCCTCTGGTTTACTTCTTTCAGTCTGTTCAAGATTGTATCTTTCTTCCGTAATCTCAACAGGTTTTTCTTTACCTATCTGTTTAGTGTAAATACCTTTCTCTTCATCAAACGTATACTTCGTTTTAAGACCCGTAGCAAGCTCTCTAAGCTTATCATTCGACTGATCGATCTTATTCTCCAAAGCAATCTCTTCGGATCTTTTAATCTCTCCTAAAGCAGGGTCAGTCTCCGTCTTGTTAGATTTAATGACATCAAGCGCCTCCTGCATCTCATTACGTCCTGTAATCAAATCCACACCTTCATCAAACTGTTTAGGGGTAAACTGTTCAGGTAACTTAGAGACAGCATCAGCAATAACTATAGCTTGCTTTTGTGTATTCTCTATCTCTTCGGGTTTCCATCCTTGTTTAGCACCTAATACCCCAACATCTTCAATTACTTTAGCTACATTTTCAGGACTTCTATCAGCTTTTACAGCGTCAATAACCATATTTTTATATGGAGACTTGCTAAACATCATTCCTATATCCTGTCTCATGCCAAGACCTGCAAAGATTGGCGCATCTTCCGTAAGTATCTTTCCGATAGTATCACTCATTTCTTGAGGACTCTGCACCTGAAAGGCTTCCGATTCATTTACATCATTAGCTTTTTTCTTTAACTCATTATCCACATAAGCGAGTGCCGTTAAATCTAGTGAGGTATTACGATAAGCCTTAGCGCCTTTATTTAAGAACTCTGGAATCTTCTTAGCGATACTCACGCTCTGCTGTTTCATGGCATTAGCGATGCTCTCTGCTGTAATAGCTTCTCCTGAATCAACTAATCCCTTCATGGCATTAACTGTAGCTTGTCCGGCTAAGTCATCTCTAACCGCAGCAGGAAGCTTATTAAACAATACATGAGAGTTAAGGGTTTTCATCAACGTATAATCAGTAATCATCTTACCGACTCTATACATATCATCAGCACCATTCTTAAACTCTACACCATTCTTTTTAGCCTCACGAATCTCTTTGTCTGCTGTTCCTGCGCCATTCATAGCAAAGCTCATTCCCCCTGTAGCCTCTGCACTAAGCATAGCAGGTATAAACTCCGCAAGCGAACCTACAGCTCTATCGACAGGCGTAAAACCCCTAAAGTTATCTTCCAACCCCATAGAGGTCTTTTCTTCAACCTTATCTAAAAATTGATTGTTGATCGCTTCTTCTTCGGGAGTATAATCCTCTCCACCTAATACTTTTCTTCTGAATAAGTCTGCGGCACTAAATACACCCTCACCTAAATTAGCAGCACCTCTCGCTAGTCCTCTTCCTATAATCTTAGTAATTCCGTCAACTCCTGTTTGAACGCCACCCCAATAAGTATCACCATATTTCTTTTTGTAGGATTCTAACTTGTCATTGATAACCTTTTCTTCGTCTACAGAAGTATCAGGATTTTCTATGCGCTGTTGAGTAGTGAATTTAGTTGGATCTACTCTGTAGTTAGCCGCAGTTTGTTCTTGAAGTGTTATAGGTTTGTATGCTCCTAAAGCACTTAGATCAAGTTTAACTTTAGGAGTCTTTACAGGTGTTTGTCTTAGTTCTTTTGGTTGAACTGAAAATGATTCGTCTTGCAGATTTTCTGCTGCACTTAGTATGTTACCTGAACCAATTGAGGACTTTGTGCCAGATGTAGAGAGGGTTGTATTTTTTTTTGGGAGGTATGGGTAATCCATCCTCCTGTGTTGATTGTTGTTTTAAAGCCTTTTTTGGTGGTGGTGGCAATAATAAATCTTCTTCTTCCATCTTATTTTATTGTATATCCTTGTGATTTGTAATAGTCAATTAACTCTTTCTTAGTATACCCTTCATAGCCTTTTTTACCAACTAGTCCTTCTATCTTGGATATAGGGACAGTTTTAGTTGGCTTGGCAGCTTGTCTCTCACGTTCTGTCTGTATAGCACCTTTGACCTTACCTGCGGCATTACCTGTCTGGAATTTACTTTCGGATATGTTCTCTCCGGTAATATCGCTCAACAATCGGTTTAACTTCAACTTTCCTTCCGGTGAGCGCTTGTCAATAGTAACTTTGTATTCAGGGATAACCTTCATCCTAACCTTACCCTCCGCATCTGCCGATTCTACAGTCTTAGCAGGAACACGAATCTCTAAGAAGTTTCCTTTAGAACCGATCATGTTATCTACTTCCTGTTTATCATAGCCCGGCATAGCTCCCACAATAGCTTTAAAACGCTCTCCTGAACCCTCTACACCATTAAGCATGTCATTTACCGTCTTTTGCCTGTAAAGAACTCCTTCGTCTTCACCTGATTTCTTATCTCTAGCTAATCTTAAACGCTCCTGCTCCATAGCCAATCTCCTTCTTTGCATTTCCTGATCTTCCGCAGTATAATCCGGCAATACCGAAGACATCTCTTTTACTTTAGGGAGAACTTGATTAAGGTCACTCTGAATCTGATTGTTCCATTTACTCTTTGCTTCATACAGCCTTTTAGTTTCTCCGTTAACGTACTCTTTGTATTTATCACTGTTAGGAGTTATACCTTGTAAAGCAAGCTCTGTACGTAATTTAGGATTGCCGTTGTAACTAGCCTCAACAGACTTTTTAATTGCCTCCTGTGTATTAGGAATAGCCTCTAACGCAGGAATAGTGAATCCTTGATTACCCGTAAGCTCATTTACCCATCTTGATGTGCTTGGGTCATTAGAATAACCACTTACAATAGCACTCCTAGTTTGGTCAGGTAATGCTTTTACAGATTTGATTCTCCTATTCCCAACTACAAGCTCACTTCCTATTTGTGCCGGAGATACTTTAGCTAATACCGTATTAGGGTTAAACCTTTCTTCCAAGGTAGGAATAGGCATATTCATAGCTTCCGCATACGGAGTCTCTATAAACTTATTAAGATTCGCAACATCACTAGCATAGTATTTAGTCGGGTCTTTACGAACCATATCAAAAGACTTCTTAATCTCTGCCTCTGTAGACTTTCTGTTAGCTGTATCGCTTAGTATGCCTTGTCTCTCCAATAAGTAATTCTCTGCAATAGCTGATTCCTGTGGGTTATTAGCATTGTAGTTAAAAGGGTCAATACCCATTTGCCTTAATTGAATACCTTTCTCTAAATGTCCCTGATACCTTTTATCAAACTCTGGCTTCCAATATAAACCACCCTCAACCTTTAAAGCATTTTGTTTCCATGATTGAGCAAGTTGTTGTGCTTGTTGCTGACGTAATAAGGCGTTCTGCTGCTCTACTTTTCTATTGTAGTCTAATGTGTCGACTAACTTGTCTGCGGCCGTTGAGCGTCCTAATACGAAGGCTGAACCTGTTCCTGCTTGTCCTAGTGGTACTGAATTGTAATCTGTTGCCATTATATACCTCCTTGTAGCATTTTATAATAAGCTTGCTGTGCCGCTAATTGTTGAGGGGTTAATTGTTGCCCGGTTGCTGCTACCGCTTTAGGGTTTAGTAACGCTGTTCCTACGGTAGCTGCTTGGTCTAACGCTCCGTATACATTCTCATTTGCAGATTGTGTTAAAGCAGCTTTCTCCCTTAGTTTCTGTTGGTAGATATCCCTGTCATAAGCATTCTTATTTTGATATTCCTGTCCTGCTTGAGCATTCGCACCTAAAGACTGCATTAAAGCAGCATCAGCACCTTCAGCATTCCGTGTAGCTAAATTGTTTAGCTGTTGGCTTTGTCCATAAGCAATTTTTGTAGCTAAGTCTAATACATCTCCACCTGAACTAGCACCTTGTACGCCATTAGCGAATCCTGTAGCCCCTGCTGTACCTATCTGACCTACAGCCTGACTATAGCCCGGCATAGAGTAATTACCCGCTCTGTCCGCTAAAACCCTAGCGTTATCAATAACTCCGGTGTTCATAGTATATCCCGGATCAGTTGGGTTTATTTTATTTGCTTTTCGCTTTTGGAATATACCCGATATGCCTTTATACAAAGCAGGAACTAGTGAAGTTGCTATACCTGCTGCTGCTAATGCTGCCATATTATTTATTGTTTTAGGTTGTTGTTAGTAAGTATATTGGCTCAAAGATACAATTATATCGATTGAAGTTAGCCTTGTCTCGACTGTGTCTGCATTTCTGATCGTTATTTTCATTAGATTTCCTTGTAGTTCTGCGCCTCGCATCAATGCATCAATATCTGTTTCAAACCTGTCATCGTTAATATCTCTAAGGAAGTCTGCAAAATTATCCCCTTGTAATCTTTTGAATCTTCCCTTCTTTAAACGTGATTTCTGTCCGTTAGGTTTGCCGTATCTAGGCGGGACTTCTATATCAGGTACACTCCATACATGATTTGATTTCTGCCTCATACTATGAAAGTTTTTAACTTCTGTGGGCGATAAATTGCAGTAAAACGTAATCTCACTGTTGTATTGAACCCCATAAAAGTTATTCCGAACCTCATTTACATTATGCTCCCATAATCTACCATCCCTAAAAGTAAAGAACCCATTAATAAACTTCATCATAAACTCCGGCACATAAGAATAGTAAGTAACCCATTTATCAGCATCTTCATTAAACGCTAAAGTAGTTCCAATGACAAAACTAGCTTCGGGATATACCTGTAGCAATTGTAATGAACTTACTCCCGTAGCATAAAACTGAATGACCGTATTAGGATTGTTTTCAGTAAACGTCTCTTCGTAAGTTCCTGCTTCTGTTCTGCTAACTCCATTAACTCCATCTACGACAATATTTACCGTTCCTGACGCTAACGCTAGGATAGTATATTTAAACGTCCATACGGAAGCCGTAGACAGGTCTAGCGTTGATTTAATGTATCCTGAATTACACCCACTGTGATAAGCGATATTTCCTGACACTTCCCATCCCTGATCCGCATAGTCGTCCGTAGCAATTACCACCAATGACGTGTTTTTTAAAATGCTATATTGTCCCATCTATTTATTTTTATAAGGCATTATTTTATTTAACAATTCCTGACGCTTTTTACAGCCTCCGCAATCTTCTAAATTTAGAATCTTACTTACTCCCTTAACAAAAGTAAGGTTCGCGACAGTATCGCCTAACCCTCTTGGTTCAACCCTGATCTTTTTAACTTCCTTCATCTTCTGGACAACATTCTGTATAATTAAATTCTAATTCAAAATTACTACCACTAGATCCTGAATACGCTAAGTCAGCAACAACACATGGAGCACTTAGATCATCTCCTGTAATAAGATAGTTTCTAACCCCTACATCTCCGGCATTTCCACTTCCGTTATTTTGTGTATTTACCATTTTAATGTTGTTTATGCCACCAATTAAAAGAGCAGGATCAAAATAATAAGTTACCATATCCTCTAAAGGACAAACAAAGTCAGAAGACACAATATCTGGCGTACTTAATGAGCCTATAAAGACACTTCCTATCTGAGCATTCTGATTTAAGTCTACCGCTCCAATATAAACGTCGTTCAGGAATATATCGAAGTTATCATCAATTACAGAATTTGAATTACATATCTGGAAAACAAGTACCCTATCAGGACATACAGGAGGCTCGGGTACATCGCATGCAGGATCATAAACAGGAGGTACGTAATCTGGATCACTAGGGCTATTAGGCTTGGTTTCTCCTGTCAATGTGTTGTCGTAAGGCTTATACTGTTCTAAAGTAATAAATTTCCTCATGCCTGTTGGTGTTCCTTCTACTATCTCGCATTCTGAATCAGACAATCTTTGTCTCCATGCTGTAGTTGCAGGGGTGTCTACAATAGTTAAACATACCGTCTTAGGCTGACTCCATGCGCCCCCTATAAAAGCTCTGTATGTAAAGCTATCTGTTCCGATATAGTCCGTAGTAGGCTCGTAAGTAATCTCTATGCCACTTACACTTGTTGTTCCATGAGTAGGAGCAGTTACAATCTCAAACATAGTGTTACTTGGTAAAGAACTCCCATCAACGACCCATCCCGTAAACCCATCAAAATAAATATACTTGTTGTATCCCTCAATTGTGATTATATAGACTCCATTTAACCTATCAAAACCACCAAATATTCTCGCTTTATTGTTTACTGCTTCACTAATTAGCTCTTTTGCTTTATTGTCTAACCCATAAGTTTTACTGATTGGCTCTTCTCCATTACCTCCTATTCTTATAATCACACCTGAATTAGGGCTTACAAAGTATTTTTGTGTGGCATTACTAGTATAACTCTCTGGTACATTACCAATTCCTCCCTCCCAAGCAAAATACTGCATCGGGTTTAACAACTTGGCAGAACTCACATTTAAAGCCAGTCCGTTATTATCTTGAGTTATCCTTTCATCTACAGGAATGATACCCGTTTTAAGTTCCTTAAATACATATAACCGATTAGCATCAAACTTAGTCAGCATTATATCTCCGTACTGATCGTTGTTATCTACCCGATCCAAATTAGAGTAAATGTTAAGTCCGTTAATCCTAGTATCCTCAATGTAGTTTTGACTAAACCTAGTTCTGCTGCCAAAGTGAACCTCTCCAACACCTGTATCTTCTGCATTTACCCTTCCATTATCATTGTACAAACTAGAATAGAAGTCAGAGAATTGCGGATCTTCAACACCATCAATAATAAGTTGTGTGCCGGGAAATGAATTGTTAATGGGCATCTCTCTGTTTCTTACGTAAGCAGTTCCTTCATCTACCCTCACAATAGCGGGAGTAGTATCAGTTTGATCTACATCTCCACCATGATAAGCATTTTCTGTTCCGGCATTTATAATATTGAATTTTTTACCGAACTCATAAAACTGTTTAGACCCTAATGGATTAATCAATCCTGATGGCTTATAAAGCTCTACAATGGAGTTGTCCGCAATTGTAATAGTAGCAGGCTTACGAATCCTTATAGTGCCTCTACGGTCAATCAATTCATAATGAAGGTATGTTTTTGCAGTACTGTCCCCAATAACGTTATTTAGGAGGTAAGTTGTACCACTTGGGGCATCTATAATCTCCCTTTCATTCCCGTCAACAAGAATAATTTTTCCTACGTTTCCAATATTACTAGTCGTCACAGTAACCGTAGCACTTCCATTAGTAGTTAAGTTATCAGTAATATTCTCTGTAATGCCAGTATTGTAGGCGACAATCTCTGTCTCAAAGAAGTCGTAGTAATCTTGGGTATCCGCATTTTTAATCAACCGTATCCTATCTCCTTTTGTAAACTCATAAACAAGAGAGGTATTAGGGTGAATCTTTTGGTATGTAAACAAACTTCCAACAACCAAGTCTAAAAACTCCTGCGCATCATCTTCATTAACCGGAACAACTTTTTGAATAAGAAGTTGGATATAGTCTCCATACGTTAAATCAGAAGATCTAAGGAGCTGCCAGTACTTAGCCCATATCGGAGGTGTATGACGGATAGTAAATGTTCTCACAACAACTTTAAAGCCGTCTAGCTCATTTATTGTCTTGTACCCTACGATAAGGTCATCATTAGTATAACCTAAGCTCTTACGTCCATCAAAATCCTCGTATTCAAAAGCGAACTTTTCACTACCACCTAATTTTTGGTTGCTGATAGATTCTCCGGTGTCTTTTAACGTGTTAAATTGAACAGGATTTACAGAGGCACTACCTCCATTGTAATCCTCTTTCCTTTCTGACATAAAAATAAAGGTGAAACTAATATTACCCGCATCATTTGTTTGATTGTATATGTTAGAATCAGGAAGTTCCGGTGTTAATCTGAATATTCTCCCTGTAGCAGTTAAGAATTGAGTAAACTTATTAGCAATAGTAAGCGAACTATCAGTGTTTTTAGCTGTATATGAGAAGGTGAAATAATCAGAGGCACCATTTGTGATAGTTAATACGAAGGTATTTCCTTTTTTTACATCAGAACCTATTGTCAACGTCATCCTATTAAATCTACGTGGCCCCCATATTCCATTTTGTTCCAAACCCACTAAAGATACAACACCATTATAGTCCGTAACCAAACCAGAACTCATGTAGTCACCACTGTTAGGGGGAAAGCTCAAATTGAAATAAGGCTCGTTGAAGTCATTCTCCACACCATCTTCTAAATACAAATCTTCATACGTAACAACAATATCTGCCAATACCTGAACAACCTCAAATCCCTCGTATCCGTTACTTTGAGTCATAGCATTCTTTACAAACGATTGGCATAACGGCCTCTTAAACATAAACGAATACGGCAACAATACTTGATTGATGTCTAAAACCGAATAATTTCCCTCATTATAAAAAGTATATGTGTATTGTGATTCGTCAGAAAGGTTTAATCTTCTCTTATCTATAATCGCTACAGACTTCCAAGGCAACAACCCTTCATCATTTACCTCTCCGGTTGTACTCTGCATAGCAACCTCAATCTGAATAACCTCATGGCTACCTGTAGGAAAGCTAACTTCAATAGCGTTGTTTGCTGTGGGAATAACATTAACTCCTGTAAAAGGCTCGAAACTAGGCAAAGGTACATTGCTGAAATCACTAAATGTACTCTTCTCTCCATCTACATAATAAAAACGTACAGCGAACTTATAAAGTGCTCCATACAGCCTGTTAAAAGGCTTGGAAATATCTGAAATGTATTTTACTGTAGGAGCGAACCTAGCGGTTTGCTTATAAGCATCAATATAGCTCTGTAGAACGATTGACCCGTATCCGTTGGATGATTTATCCACCAACTTATTTAAGTTCGTCTTACGTGCGTTATTTAACCCATCAACCCAATGTAACTCCTTCCCATCTATCACATCCGCATGCAGAATTAAATAGTCAGGATTAAGGTTCATAATATCTATATTTCCTGTATCTGTAAGGTTTTGTAGTATCCGGCTGATGCTTTTAGTTAATCCGTTAAACTTATATATGCCATGAAGACCTGTCGAGTTGTATAGGAAATAGTAAAAGTTGTTGTTCTCTTCGTCTTTAGCGGTTCCAATGACAGTGTTTTGTCCGGCAGGAAGATCGAAGTCTACTAAAGTATTCCCTTTGACATTTGTAATGATACCCACATTCCCTGCTCCCTGTGATAACACATTGCAGTTTAAGATGTATTCAGCAAATGTATTAGGTATAACCTCCCTCGCTAAAGAGGTGGTAATTCCATCAGTAAAGGTATGTGTAGCTACTTGTTTTAATTTTGAAGGCATATCTAGTTGATTAAATATACCTCAAAGATATAGATAACTACCTAATAATTAGTGACGCTGAAAGACTTGTTCAGTTCAGCACTCGCATACAGCGCATTTTGGAAGTTATAAAGGCGTTTTAGCTTGTTGTAATGCTTCTCATATTCCCTGTTGTTCCATTCTGCCGCTTGAAAGTCTCTACGCTCTTCATAGAATCTTGCTTTAGCCCAATAGCTCAAACACATCTCCGCTTCCGAAGGAACTAATTTCAATCCATCAGAGATGCCATCAGACTTGTATTCAATAACAATCTCTGCTCCTTCCGGGACTAAACTACCAATGTAAATCTCTCCGGTTTTCTTATCGATGTTGTAATATCCGGCACAATGAACACCTCTGCCCCAACCATACATCTCTCCTAAGAAGTTGCCATTACGAAATACATTGTAGAAAGGAAACATATCTCCGGTGTATTCTCCTGCAAATATAGACGCTACACGCTCTTGAGATTGGCTCTGGTTAAGTTTCTCCCTCTGTACGCTTTTATCTAAACTAAGGACAGCTAAATGACCGTTATGAAGGATTCCTACTTTAGTCTCAAAGACGAAATTTTCAGGTAGGCACACGACGTTATCCGCAGATAAAACGGCTGTCTTTATATCAAACTCCTGATTAAGGAATAGATTTAATTCCCTCCAACCGCTTAATAGATGACGTAGTATAGTAAACTCAAATTTACCTGTTGAATCCGAAAGCCCTGCTGAAATTGACGAAGCAATTGTTTTAATAGGTATTAGTGCCTTACTCATGATTATGCGGTTTTAACTGTGTTAATATCTGATTTTACGTTTTGAAGCATTGCAGGACGTGACCTTTGGTCTGTAAACCATTCTACCAATATATCTAATGCTATCTTTTCTGTAGATGCAGGTAAAGGCAATTCATCACCGTCAAGCAAGTCCTCACACCTTACAATATACTCTCCGTTTAACTTCTCTGAAAGCTCATTAGTTGGGTAAACCTCAATGCCTGACTGACCTAATGGATAATAAAACCCCTGTCCAATGAATTTATCTTTGTAGTATTTAATTAATCTCCTGTCAGCATCCATTAAAGGCGAGTAGTAGTTTCCGCAGTTATCAAATACACTTCTTATGCCTTCATTACCATACAACCCTACATATCCTTTAGGGAGTGTAATTCTCGCTACACTCCCGCTTCTGTCAATGTCAATGTTTTCAAAAGTACCGTAGAACATAGAAGGTAAATCTCTGTTTCCCTCTTGAGATAAAGCTATATTTCTTCCGGCAGTAAGTGCGTAGTTTACAGCAGCAGGTAATAAGGCTTCCACATCAACACGCTCCACACTCATTTCGGTGTTTAATACGCCTCCACCTATTCTCAATATAACCGTCTCAATCGCTATGCCTTTGGTCATCGTATTATCCTTTTGTACCTACGTAAATTGTTCTTCCCCTTTTATCTGTACGTGTACCGAAGATAGTTTTAAACTCTTTAGAGATAAATCCTTCTACCGCTCCGGCACCTTCTACAGGGCTTAACTCGTTTTTAGGAATCAATTGAATGTTTTCTGCATACAGGTTAATGATCTTAGCATCCACTTCTGCTTGTTTTTCTTGAATAGTCATAGTGTTTTTATTTTAAATCGGTTTGTATTGTTCTGTTAATTCCTAGTTCCGCATAAGACGAAGCCAATCCTTCTTTCTGTTCAATTCCCATGCTCTCTAACATTAAATATACGAAAAGGTTGAATAAACCCTCTGGAAAGTCAATGTCAATCGTGTTTTCCTCGTCTACAACCAAGTAATCGTTGTCCTCGTCCTCTTCTGTAGTAAATACAATTAAAGCTTCTGTAGGCTTTCTAAGGTATGTTAAATCCACTTCTAAGTCAGGTGACCTTGGCAATAAAAATATATTGCTGTCTGTAAAGTAATAAAGAGTCCTTCCTTTAGATAAGTTAGGTCTCCTTATAGGGCTAGTAATATACATCCTAACCTCTCCAACAGAAATCTTTTTACTAGGAAATTCATCCGTTTCAGTTTTGTAGGTTACCGCTAGAGTCCTGTAATAATCCTCTACGTCCGTTAGAATATCTGTATTGAATAGTTTACCTCCGGCTTTAGTTATGCCCTCATACACCTTAATATGGTTGATTAAAGCATCCGTAACCTTCTGTGTGTTTTCATATTCATCAGCCCCTACAGCTAGTACGGTATATTGTACCGAATACAAGTTACTGTTAAACTCTTCGGCAGTAAAATAACCTGACGTTCCCGTTTTTGTAAGTGCGCTAAGCCTGTCCCAAAGTCTTTTAACTGAAATCATAATTCAAAGGTATAAAAAAAATCCGCTAACAAATTAATGCTAACGGACTCTCCCAATCTAAAACTTCAATTCTACTTATTCACCATTCTTTTCTTTAAGCCATTTCTCTACCGTCTTGTGGTGCGGTGGATTACCATATTCATCACTCAACTCCCTAATCGCATCTTCTTTTGTGTACATAGGAATCTTTTCAGATACACCAGAAGCACTAATCGGAACTCCCTGATCCGCATTCTTTAAATAATCAGGTAACGCATCACCAATAGTTCTTTCTGTAGGGTCTACAACAGGAGCAGGGTTAATAGAAGCCTCGTATGCAGCTAAATCCCTTTTAGCCTTCTCAACTGCGCTAATGTCGTTTGTAATGTTGTTAAGGATATTCATGTGTTTGTTCAGGTCGCTAAAAAAGTAATTCTTCAATGCCTGTCTAGCATCCTGCGTAACATTCATAATATCCAAGATGTGTTCACCTTCCCTTTCTCCGCTAGTCCAAGTCCATCTACGCATCGTTCCAACGTTTTGAAGCTTAACTATACCTTTATCAATTAAGTTGGTTATACGTCCTTCTACGTAGGTTAATTCAGTGTTAGACTTCTCGTTATACACTTTAGGGAACTTACTGGCAAACTCCATTACATCTGCCCTTACATCTTCAACTTCTTTCTTGTCCGTTCCTTTAATACCTAAGCCCTTAGCCAAAATAATCAACCTGTCTTCGCTCAATGCCTTAGCATGTGATAAAGCATCGGTTAACGCATCAATAGCAGCAACCTTATCTTTAGAACGTTTTTTAGTATCAATGTACTCATACTTACCTTTACCGTTGCCCGTTTTAAGCGGAGACAACACATTGTTAGGATGTAAGAATGTAAATACCGCCAAATCCAAATTGTTCTGAAAAGCAAACGTAGCTCCCGTAGTATTTACATACCTTGGTTCAAATTGGTCAATAACCCGATCACCAACAACCCTAGAGTTATTGCTCTCTGCATACCGAATCTCAACTTTAAGTCCACTAGCTTTATCATATACCATGAAGTGTGAACGCATACCGCTTGCTTTTGGAGTCTTGATCTTACCTCCGTTTAAGTGATCTACCTTTTTCCGGCTTTTGTTAATCTCAAAAGAAGGTCTCTTCTTTACATTCTCGAAGTCCTGACGTGAAGCGTACTTCATCATTAATGCTTCTGCGCTTATTTGTTGTCTGTTTAAAAATAACATATTATATCTCTCCTAATTGTACTTTAATTTTCATTTCCTGTATTCTGTCCTCAACAGCTTTCTCTACGAACCATTGTATGCTTGACCCATGAGTTTCTTTGTATTCATTCATAAATTCAACTGTCTCTCTATTGAAAGTAATTCTGAATGAAGTCTTTTCTTTCTCTTCCATGCTTTTTGTTAATGATACACAAATGTATGAATTATTTCTTTTAAACAAACAAGCCCCACATTTCTGCGAGGCTTACATGATTGCTTAGGTCACGTTTATATTATTAGTTCATCTAAAATATTACTTATTTTATGTATGTCTTTATAATGTATCCTTACAACATCAATTCCTTTAGTCCTGCAATAGAAGTCTTTTAAGCGATCTCTTTGTTGTCTAATTGCTAATGTATATGTTTTGCTGTCAAACTTCTTACAAGGCTCGAAATGCTGTATACCATCAAATTCTATAGCTATTAATAGTTCAGGCAACTAGAAATCCAACCGTAATGGGAACATCTTGTTTTTGCTTATCTCCGGCAGTGGGTATTCTTTAACAAATTCAATTCTGTTTTTGAGCAGATATTTCTCTATTAGCCTTTCTCCACTTGAACCTGTCTTTTTCTTTTTTGCAGTTGATGCTTTCTTAACGCATTTCTTTTTGAAAACCTTTAAATCCTTCTTCCCTTCTTTAGTAAGAGATTTTAGTAATGTCTTCTGTTGATTACTGAATATATCCATAAACTATGTTCCTAAGCGATACAAATGTAAATAAAATTCATAAATACAAAAAACCCTCTTGCATATTACACACAAGAGGGTCAGAATAGAAATTATGAAAAGTGAACTAAGAAGCAGATGTTCCTTGAGGATGGATAACAGCGAATTGCTCTCCTAAAGCAAAGTGCGGTGCAATCTCTGACCTCATGTAGGTATTTTGAGCATCAAATTCAGATGATTTGGTAACCAACCTGTCATTTCCTGCTCCACCGTTTACCCATAGCTCATTCTCACGAGAGTATCCGGCAGTACCTCTCCATTCGTAACCTACATAAGGACGGTATTCTGCATTTTCACCTGCAAATCCGAAAGGAACTGCAATAGCCCAATCTTTACCGCCAATAGCACCCGCTCCACCAATGTAATCCAATTCAGGAGCATTAGTTTGAAGGAACGTGAAGTTACCCAAGCCAAAGCCTGTGATACCCAAGTTAACGAACATACCTTCCTCTGTGAAAGTGCTGTCCATGTTACGTGCATTTCTAACGCCTTCTTTGATGTAACGGTCAGATACACCAATCACCCAATTGTAGTTGTAACGGCTAGAGAAGAATTTCTCAATCTTCTGGTTGAAGTTATAACCCTCAATAAGTAAAATCTCTGATGTACCCACACGAATATCGTGGAAGTAGTTAGACAAAGCATACAAATCCGCATCATCGAAATCCGCAGTATCATACTCCATGTCGTAACCGTTTTCAAGCGCATAGTCCAAAAGACCTTGTGAACCCGGAATTGGAACCTCTGATTTCAATGGCTCTGAATAATCAGTCCATCCTACAGCTTTCTGTCCGAACATCCAAAAGTGACCTTTGTTTTGCTCCATACGCATCTCTGCATCTTTCAAGCCTTCTTTGTACATCAAGTTAGTTCCCGGTACAACTTGGAATGGCGCAGTAGTAGTTAAGTGCGTTCCAGAAGTAATGTCAGTTTCTTTGATGATACCGAAAGTGTTCTGGTATTTGTATGATAAAGGACGTAAAGGCTCTGGTTGTCCTGTTCCCTCACCACTTAATGTAGTGATATAAGAACCGATTGAACCTTCTACAATGTCATCCTCTGGATCAACTTCACCATTCGCCTCTAAAGTGATTTGGTGAGGATTTACAGTACGGTCTTTAGCAATCACACGATATTGAGTACCGTTAATAGCGAATTGATAAACCTCTGTTACCCTTGGACGTGAAAATACAGTTGTACCTACGGTATTTGAAGAAGTATACATATCCTCTACAGATAAGGCTACAGTAATCTCATTGCCTTGTACGCTGATGATCTCTCCTACAGTAAACAGGTCTTTTACACGAGGTTTCTCGTAGTGACCTGTAATTGGCCCTTCTACGCCTTTTCTTACCGGAGAACCCATACCGAACATCTTCAACTTACTCAAAGTGGTTGGTGGGTAGCCTGATTGTTTAAAATAAGTAGATAACAACTGTGGGTTATCTGCTAATAGTGTTGAACCTAGTACGAATACGTCGCCCTGTGCCGATTCAATGTGCGAAGGTGCGTTGCTGTCAATTGTAGCCATTTGTTGTTAGTTTTTAAATTGTGTTTACGATTTATTTTCCTTGGGCGACCTTAGTTAGGAAATCGTGATATTCTTTTTTCGAGTTGTCTACAACCGGATTTGGCGTCTCTACAGGCAGTCCCGTTCTGTTCTCATACTTGTTTACCATCTTCTCGGTAGTAATTGCCTCTGCGTGCTTAAAAATAGCTTGAGAGATTTGACTAAAGTTCTTTTGAAGATAATCAGCAGCAATGTATCCCTGCGCTAGTTTAATATTATCCTCATTGATCTCCATATGTCCATCTAAAAAGAAAGACTCAAGTGCTTTTGGCAATCCGGCTTTAAAGTCATCTTTAAAATCAAACTTTAAGTTTACCGCTTCGTCTCCTTCTTTACCGTTAAGATTAATTTCACCTAAACCTGTTAGGGTCTCTGCGATTTTAGGTATCTGCTGTTTAACAGTCTGTTTATGCATTTCAGCATTCGCAATATCCGTTAGTCTTTGCTGTTCGGCTGCGGTCTGTGCTGATGTATCAATTGTTGTTAAATCCTTTTTGTACTCTTTTAGAATGTTACGATCCTTTAACGAGCTAACACGTAGCTTCTCTTCTAAGATTGACCTTTCTACTGTTCCTTCATCATAATCATTCAAGGGGAACTCCTGCTCTACAATCTGCCTTGCAATAGCTTCACTGTAGCCGTCCTTAACCATAACCATGACTTTAGCGTCTATAGCTGAAATCTGATCGAGGTCTAACCTTGAGATTTTGGTAAAGTTTTCAATTTCATCTGCCGACTTCCCTGCCCTTATCATACTATCAAGAGTCTTTACGTAGTCGTTGGCGAAAGGATCAACCTTTAGCTTTTCTTCTAACTCTGTCTTAGCCGATACAAGTTGGTCGTACTCTTTAATCTTTGGTAGAGATGCTTTGAAAGAATCCACGTCGGTGAATAGTCCTTCGGAAGTCTCACTTAGGAATTTAGAGTAGTCAACAGTTTCAATTGGTGGTGTTTCAATATGCGGTTCTGTGGTCGGAGCCTCAACTATTTCAGTTGTAGGTGTTGTTTCCGTTTGCTCTACTGTTTCTACGTGTTTATCGTCTACTATTTCAGTGGTCGGAGTTTCTGTAGTCGGTTGTGGAGCGAACCTTTGAGCCGCATAATCCATTATTTGTTGTCCTTCTTCTGTCATCTTGATTTTCTTTTCTTCCTCAAAAGTATATGTATTTTATTTATAATCCAAAATTAAGCCATTTGAGGGATTTGTTCTTGCTGTTGAATCATACCTTCATCCGGTGGAAGTTGTGCGCTCTGTGAGGCTAATTCTACTTCTGTTGGTTGAGGTGACAATACCTGTTGAACCTGTTGGTTGTTGCTCGCTATAATGTCAGGTGCTATTGCTGTATTGCTTGTTTCTCCTACTTTAACAGGAGCAATAATTGCTTGCATCAGAATTGAGTTTTGTTTAAGCAATTCAGAGATTAAAGTATTCTGGTTAGCCGCATCAGCTTTAGCGGCAATAGCCTGTTGATCCATCTGTCCTTTCATTTGTGCAGATTGCTGCTGTACTTGTGCGTTAGCCTGAATATCCGCTTGTTTAGCCGCATCAGCCTCTTGTTTCTTTTTAGCCTCTATCTGTGCCATAACGTACATTGCTTCATCTACGTTTCCTGCCATTACCTTACGGTACACATACAGGTATTCGCTCATTGTAAGTCCTTGTGAACCTCCGGTCTGATCTCCCAATGCTTTTTGTTGAGTGATATTAGCCATTAGGTTCTGTTTTTCCTCTTGAGAAGCAGCAATATCTATTTCTAAGTTAAAGTCCCAATTATCGAAATCTTTTCCTAGATTAAACACCGCCATGTTCTTACTGCCCAATACAGAGTAACTTACTTTAACGTCCTTGTCTTTGGATACAATCTGCCACTTCTTGATAATATCCTCAAATGCAGCTTTAAAAACATAGTTATACGCATTAAAAGTAGGATACAACGAGGCATTCGCAGCTTGGAAAGCAAGTTTTGTTTGTCCTAATCCCTGATAAGCGGATGTTCCACCTGCATCAGCACCATTCTGCATTCCTAATACTTCCCGAAGTTCATTTACTTTCTCTGCAATATGATTTCCGTATACAGCAAGGATTCCGGCGATCTTAGACACGTCCAAATAATCAATAGGCTTTTGTCCACCTGCCATGTATAAAGGCTTGCCATGATCGTCTAATGCGTTATAGTAAAGCACCCCTCGTTCTTGTAAGGCTTGCATAATGTCTTCCGGCTGTTGAAGTATACCGTTTAAGAATACGTTCTCAAGCAAATGCTTTTGAATGGCCAAGCCCGGAGCAGCAGGAATGGTAGCGAGTGCATTTCTCTGCTTGACAATCGCCATGTCAATATCATCAACAATAGCAATTGCCCTCTCGACAAGTGAAGCATTACCTGTCTTGGCAAAGAAGAAATCTATTTTAGGCGTTTTATTACCGTCTTCACCGTAGTATACCACATCTTTAGCTACACCATAGTCTAAAAACATATCGGTTCCTATAATCCAACTTGAATAATATTTACGGATTACATTCTTCTCTATTTTCTTAGTTCCACTCTTCTCCGCTTTCTTGTCAAGCTTGTAATCGAATGCTACAGGCTTAAACCTTACTTGTCCTGTTCCGGTTACATTTTTAATGTTCGTGTCTACATCAACGCTTAACCACTGTGAATCCAATACCATGATTTTTACACGACTAATCGGATCAACATTCACATCTGCCATGTAATGAGGATTAACGTGACTGATATTGTAATTTCCGTTGATAGCTGCGGTGTATTCTGTGTTGTACCACGCAAAACACTTAGCAAGGTAAATAAGGTCGATAGAGGTGAGGCTTGGGTTTTCTTTACGTATCTCCGCAATAGTCATTATACGTATCTCTCCGGCTCTTGTAATGTCGTTAAAATCGTTATGTTCTGAATAGGGTATTAATGCTCTGTCTAAATTTACTTTCCTGATTTTAGGAAGCATTGTAGACTTCTCAATGTATGTTTTCCATCCCACTAGTCCGGTAACAATCAAATCATCAAAGGAGGCATCCTGTAAAACTTTATAATTAGATACGAGCTTTGTTTTCTGGCAAGCAGCTTGGCAAGCAATCTCCCTATGCATGCTATAACCACCTATCTCAAAGTAAGTCTTTACATCCTGCGCTGTCCTAAGACCCATTTCCTCTGGATTTATAGGCGTGTTAGGCTTAAAACCTACCTCACTCATGAATTTTTTATTATGCTCGTCTATAAGAAACAATAACATGGCTTTATCAGCTTCTTTAGCGGCTATACTGTCATCATCGATACAAGTCACCGATACATCATACTCCTGACTCATATTCTTCTCACGCATTACATCAAACATTTGTGGGAGCTTGTAGTACGTGTCAAAGGAAACATTCATTTTGGTGATAAACTTTCCATCATTATTTTTTCTCTTTGCTCCGATAAGGTTCTCCTTGATCTTGTTAGAAGATTGCTGTCCTGTAGCATAAGCTCTTAACTCCTGAAAAGTCCTTTTAGACCCGAACTCAAACGGTACATAACAGTAATTGTTAATGTAATCACAGTAAAACGCATTGTTAAATGCTAGGAAGTAATCTTTCTCTGCCTTTACGTTTGGATTGGGTGTAGTAGGGTAAGGGTTCTTATAAGATTGTCCTTTGTATTGAGAAGGTTGCTGATATCTGAATGCCATAATTCATTAAAGTTTAGTCAAATATCTTACATTTTTAATTCAAAATCTAATTTCCTTATTTATGCCGGAACCAAGAGGTAGTATTTTTCATGTCATACTTCTTAAATTCAGTGTTAATTTTAACCCCATGCTTTAGGTTTTTTCTGAATTGAGTATATGCTATAAAGTTGAATATCGGCATATCTGTAAATAGCTTTTCTCCATTGTTCTTCAAGTACCAATCTTTTATTTTAGTAGCAAAATAAAGTACAATAGAGGCTTTACCTCCTACTATCCCTGCATTTAATAATGTTCTACCTTTATGTGTCTCATAAAACGAGTGGTATTCACTATCCTCTATGTCGCTGTTATGATTCTCTTTAAGCCATTTACATCCTACTATTTGCTTTTCATCACCTACATAAAGATAGTTTCCTAAATCCTCTTTAAATGGGTTATTTATCATAGTCACATCTGTAGAATCAACCATGAATACATAATCAAAAATATTTTCACTTAGATATTCAGTTAAACTAATCCATCTTTGGAAATAAGGGTTATGTGCAGATTCAACTTTTACATATTTTACATTTTCAGTATCAGGCAAATCAAAACAGTCGTGAATAATTATCAACTGTTGCCCATTCATAGATTTAATCAGCTTAGATAACTTACTGTGGTCTGCCTCCCATTTACTTTCTCTCTGTGGGTCATTTACTCCGGTGAAGTATGTAGTTATAATTGCTGTTTTTAATGGTTTGTAAGGCATGTACGCTTTGCTATTTCTATTTGCTTGTAGTAATTTGTCATTTAATCTTATTCGCTGTCTGCGTCCTTTCACACTACTAGAAACTTCTCTAGCCCAATCTAAACTGTAAAACAACTCTGTGCTATTTTCAATATCCTGATACCTATGTTCTGTTAATCGGTTATTATAGACTCTATCAGAATAGTTTACGTGCTCATGAGAATATATACCGAACCTTTCATCAAAGCCTCCTACAACATCTAAAACACTTCTATGTATGTATAATAAACATCCGCATGGGTGAGAGAACCTTGATATTCCATCTTCTGTACCTAAATACCTATGTCCATTGGGCAATCCCGACTTTAACTCTTTAAATGTAAACATCAGGTGTTTTATGCCTGATGCTATGTATTTCGTATGCCAGTCTTTAACCAAAGGATAGATATCATCATCAGCTAAGAATATATGCTCGCAATCATCTAACAGTTCTAAACACTTATTTTTAGCTTTAGCTATTCCTGCTTGCTTTTCAAATCTGTAATCTGAATTTTTAATAGGAATAACACTGTTGTCATCGATAATTACGAGTTTAGAATCTAACGGTAAAAAATCATTCCAAATTTTTATTGTTTCTTCTGCCATGTCATTTCGGTTATGGCATGTTATTCCTACTCCTATTTTATACTGCATACTCTTGATAATGTTGTACTGTTGACTGTTCTTGTGGTTTAAATGCTGATCTTGGTTGTGCTGCGGCAAATTCCATCCAACCGCAAGCTACTCCGAGATCTCGTTTACCTCTGTTTTTCCAATTCATAGAAAGCAACTGCTGTAAAACTCTTGGATGGTCGATGCTGTTAGCCCACTTTGCGGATAATGTAGTTAAGTAACTGAAATATGTATCGATGTTACCAATAGTAGCACTCACTCCTTGTCTCTCTACTTGTCCTTTAGAATTCTTTTTATCTGTAGGTTTCTCCATAAGGTATAATTCGTAACCCCTTGTCTTTATATAGCTGTGACACGCTCCAAATCTATCTTTCTCTGGCAAGAAATCTGTGCCGTAATATACCATTGTTAAAATTACATCCTCAAAGAAATCATTAGGGTCATTCTCTCTAAACAAGTAGTCACACACTATCCTATTTGTAGTAAAGTCTTGTCCATAGTTTACAGGGTCTCCTACCCTAAATCTACCTTGAGGATCATCAAACTGATGGTATTGGTGAGTATTACCATCTATATATTCATCTAAAACCCTTTTAACGCAAATCGCCCCTAACGAAGGGTCTTTTTCTAGTGTGTCCTCCTGTTCGTAAGGGTCAAGTCCTGCTTTAAAGTAATTTATATTAGCAGGTTTAGGAGATATTACCCCTGTTACCTTAGCATTTTCTCGTAACCCAAAGTCTTTAGGATGCTTAGATATAACCCATTTCCCATTGCTATTAGGCTCCCAAATAACTTCTGAATCTGGTATATTATCTTTCCATTTTAAATTTCCTTGTACCCATAAGCTTTTAGTAGCTTCACCACTTATATAGTGCAGTCGTTGTGCTAATCTTTCAGAATCAAATTGCGTATTGTCATTAGCTCCTATAAAAATATCATCAATCACAATACAATTCTTCCGCTTATAGGCAATAGCAGCTTTTATATTCCCTGCATCCATCAGGATTTTTACAGCACTATTTATTTCAGCCAGAATTTTCTCTGCTAATGGGAATCCCCATCTGTCTACTTCACCACGATCAATTACATTTCTGAATACACGATATAGTCCATTTGCAGTTCTACCGCTCGCAGTTCTTTTCTTAGGGTCAGATTGCTCCCATATCTCCTTAGCCCATGAAAGGCTCTCTGCTCCTATATCTTCCACAGTAGAGGTCATGATAATCATACCCATTTTCTTGTTGAGTATTCGGCTCTCAATAGCCTCTCTGATTACCTGTATCCACTCGACAGGATCTAGCTTTCCATCTGACTTCCCAAATTCATCTAAGTATGCCCTACCTAAAGTAGTTCCGTCAAATTCATTAGCCTTAGAAGGGCCATAATAGAACTGTGAATTTATTTCTGGATATTCATAATCCTCTGTTGAACTGCTGTTTGCAAGCTCACCTTTTTGTTGCTTTCCTTTTACTGAACTATAAGTAATGTGTTGTGCCGGATAACTAAGATTCAGTCCTTTTTTAGGATCTTCTGTACCTTGATTTAAAGGACGGAAATAGTACAACATCTTTTTATGACCATGTACCAATCGAAAGTATGATTTCTTAGCGTGCCCCTCGTTAATACAAGACTGCATAGCATTAATTGTACCTCTTACACGACTGCCATATTCCCATATGATCAGGACGGCATTTTCCGAATCCCCGATCTGCCGACACTTAAAATCGGCCATTCCATCACATAGAGGGTCTAATACACATCCTAAATACCAAAAGCAAAAAAGCTCCCAATCAGAGAACTTGTAAATGAATTTAATACCTGTAATAGAATGCCAGTAATTCATCTTCATGTAAAGAAGTCCCGGAATCCATGTTTTAACTCCCTTAATAAAGAACCAACAACCCTGTCTTCGCCTTACCCATTCGGATTCAATGAAAGCCTCTATGTCTTCTTTTCTCCAATTATCTCTACCGAAATTGCCGTTAGGATTTCTTACTTGCTTTGGTATCCATGTTTTTCTGAAAATCTGCTCATACTCTGGTAATCCGTAATTAGCACACTGTTCGTCAGGTGGTTCAGTAGGGAATATAATATCCATCTCATAGATGGTCTTTACTTTTGAATTTTCATCAAACTTTATAGTGTAGTCTGGCAGAAGTTGCAAGTCTATAAACTCTTCACCACCACTCTTTATTATTTTAGTGCTCCAATCTATCGCCATGTTTATCAAATATAAGTGGAATCTTCGGCATGTTTTTCAGCAAACAGCGATATTTTAATGTTCTCATTAAGAGATGCCTCTCTAGCTGCTTTACTATCTGGATATAACTTTATTTCTAGTGCTTTTAAGTCCGCTCCAATCTTTTTTATGTTCGCCTGAATCTTTAAACGCCTATCTAAATACTTATCTTCATTTTCATCTGTTTTACGAGGTATCTTAGACTGAAAAAGCAGGAAGTTGTAAGTTTCCTGCATCATTAGCCAATCTGTAAAATCTGTATCGTGTATGATTTGAATATACCTTATCCAACAGTCCATTATTCGTGTGTGCCTATAAGCTAATACCTGACTGTAGAACTCCTTTTGAAGCGTTGTTTGTCTAGGTATTTCTAAAAAGTCGAAAATAGACGTTAACATAGTCTCCCTGTCTTTTATTCGGGTGAAAGGACTCTCGTTGTCCCCTGTTAAGATTGAGATTTTAATTTCATTGTCGTTATTCGCATTCCTGAACTCTGAAAAGGCACTCAATTCAGGGAATCTAGTCAATATACTTTCATTAGGCTCACACAATGAAAAGTCAATATATAATTTACTTAGATCAAACATTTGCTAACCTCCTTTTCTCTAAACTCAATGTGCTAAAATCAAAGTCCTTAGTGCAAAAGAAGTGTATGTCCTTTCTCTGAATTAAGTGGAGTACCTTATCACTCATAATCTGATGCGTATCAAACTCCAATTTCTGGCACAATCTAGGGTCATAGATAATCTTTTCCTCCAAGTCTAAAGGTTGGATACAGTCGTGCTTTTCTGTGTGCTGTAAGTATCCGCTAAGGTCATTAGAGACATTCTTTATTCTCTTTCCTGCAAGTAGGATTTTTCCAATCTGGTTTTTCTTGGTTTTCTTTTGCTTGAATTTAGGTGCCAGTGTTACTAGTCCTCCGGTATGCTCAATAAATTCCTGCGCTCCTTCTTTCAACACTTCTATCTCTTCCGGTTCTACTAGCAAGTAGCCGTTTAACATCTTTTTAGGCTTGTCGTTTTCATCTAAAGTCATGTAGATCATATCATACTTGATAAGGTACATTTCCCCTAGTTCTGTATCTACGATCATCTGGTCGTCTTTAGCCTTCTTATGAGCCATGTAAGAGAAGTTTATTCTGTCTCCGGTACATAGTTCCATTTCAGAATTAAATAGCACTGACGACTCTGTAAGGTTCCCTATTCGCCTGTGTATGCTAATGTTGATTGGAGTGGCTTTACCATCTATTACAGCGAAGCATGTATTGCGCTTTAAATCTGTTATTTCCTCCAAATGAAAGTTTAACTTGCTTGGTACAGCGTAGACGGTTCCCATGACACTTAGGTTACGCTCTTTAACGTTTATCTTTTCGCCTTTTTCATACTTGAAGTCCGGTGATATTAGGTTAGTTTCCTTCCCAAAACGCTGATATGTCTCTAATTGCGCATCTACCTTTACCAATACATAGTTGGCATTTAGTTTAAACGTTTTTAAATTTATCATACGATTACCACCTCCTGTAATTCTCTTATCTTAAATCCTTCTGGTCTTACATCGTAAACTTTACCGTCCTCAAAAAATAAAGCATGTACCCAATGTTTGCTTATTTTGACTACTCTACTCGTTATTTTAGACTTAAAAATCTTTGAGTATACCTCTTTCTTTTCCACCTTGTATTCTGTGGTTAAGATTTCATGTTCTGTGATCTCAAAATCTACAGGGACTTTTAATCCACCTTCGCTCCTAGTGAATTGTCGAGCTTTGTTACTTTTCGTACTTACTTGGTTCTCCATATAGTTCTTCTAATGTTCTAATCATTGCATCGTTCATACATCCATCTGATGTGCTGAAAAATGTTCTTCCTTCTATTTTCTTCTGTATCTCTTCGTAACTTAACTTGCTTTGAATCTTGCAATCACCTCCAAATTCTCCTTTTATGTCGTTTAAATTACAATACAAGCTTTTAATCACGTACCCGAACGGTTGCTGCCAATTCAGGTTATTACCCACAAATGTATTAATAAATTTATCCTTGTTGTAGATAATAGGAAAGTGAGTGTCAAAATCTAACGTAGACTTTCCCTGACTCAATAAGAATTTCCTTGTGTGGTTTAATGACTTCCTGTAGTCTCCGGCATTCTTCTGCATTGTGTTTTCTAGCTCTCCCTTGTGATAAAAAGGTAATGAGTTTAAGTCGAACGATTGGGTTAAAAAGTGGTCATCGTTCATAAAGCAGAAATCATGTGAAACTAGTCTACTATCTATTGCTTTTAGGATTTTAAGATATATATTACGTTCCTTATGTTTACTTGACTTATCATCTTGGCAAGAAACGTATTTTAAGCCCCGTAGAGAGTATATCTTATCTCCTATTATACAAATATCAACTTCTTCATTAAAACTCTTTAAAAGGCTTCTAATAGCGTATTTTAATTCTATAGGGTTTGTGCCTGACTTTACAGGAATTACGATGGTCATAGTTCTAATTTTAGTTGTTCAACTGTTGGAAGTTTAAATCCTATTTCCTTCCACCTCTTTCTCATGTGGGATTTGCTGTATAACTTAGCTACATACCACTCCCTCTCGAAAATCTTGTCTTTTTCCTCCACAGGACGTCCAAGGTATTTTTCAAATAGACTCATTCGGTATTAATTCTGGTGTCTCCCAAATATTTCCAATTTTCTTTACATTGCTTTCTCCGGCAGAAGTTTCATAAACATTCCATCGGTCTTTATTCCATTTTACAACCTTAGTTTTTGTTTTTACCATTTCTGTATTGTGGTGATGTTGGGTATAACTAATTATATCTCCTTCAAAAATCATTTCTGAATTTTCATCTTTTATTCCTGTATACTGCATCAAGGTAACTATACCATCATTCTTATCTTCTTCCCAGTTACCATATGTATCCAGATAATGTACTTCACCGTCAATAGTTATACTAACCGAATGATTATAATACATATTGCCTTGCATCCATGCTCTAAAAAATATTTCCCTCATAACGTCATGTTTTTAAAGTCTCCCCAACATTCTAATACCTCATACGAGATAATCCCTTTAATTCCGTATATCCATCTAGTGAATCCACCTGTGTACATACCTCGGGATAATCCTGCTTTACCCCAATGAGTATGCTTAGCTTTCTTTCCTAGTTTTATTTTACGCCGTTTCATGTTTTTATTGTTTAGGTATTTCAGGTGAAGGCATCCAGTATGTGATACTATCACGTAAAGCGTATGGCTCGTCTGTGCTTTCGTAGTAAAAGTTATTTTCAAAGAAAAATCCAGAATATATATATCTAGCCTTTTCTCCTTGATCGGAGTAAAATAATACCGATTGTTTATTTTCAGGCAAATTGTCTCGTGTGCTTATCCATTGTGGTATTTTATTCTGATAAGCACATCTTTTATTTCCCCATTCATCACTGTAAGGCTTGTCACATTGGTATGCCGCTAGTTCAAAGTTACAATCACGTTGCTTTTGAACTTCCTTTTCAAGCTCTTTAATTCTCTTTGTTAAAAGCCTTTTTTCAATTTCAAATAACTTATCATATGATGTTCCTTTTTTTACGTCGTTCTGAATAAGGTGCTGTTTATATCTTGAAAGGAAGTCTACAGCCTTGAACCATTTTGATCCTGCATAAAATATCCAATCTGTAGGCGTTTCCATTTCCTTTAAAAAATCCTTTTCCATACTGTAATCTGTCTCTTTCATTACTTCTGTCTCCCTAATTTCTTTTTAAACTCTTTCGAGTCGTGTTTTGGTACTACAATTAAGCTAGTTTCAACTGGCGTTATTTTGCCCGCCTCGTACTGCTCTATTACTTGTTCCCTTTTGTATGTCCTTTTATCTCCTTTATCAGATTTAAAGGTATCTAATGAACCCTTAACAGTTTTTTTTGCTTCTGTTCCAATTATAGTCCAAGTTCCACTGCTTCCGGTAAACGATCTATAATTATATCCAAATTCTGTATCAAATAATTCTTCCATCTAAAATAATTCTTCTATTGTTGGTTCATCTGTAATTATTGGCTCTTTAGGTTCGTGGAAAACTGATGTTTTAGGCAATCCATCTTCCTCTTCAACAATCCCATGATACTTTTTAATTGGATTTTCCTTCAAATCTTTACATCTGAATCCAGAGAAGTTATCTACCATCATCATTTTAAATGGCTTATCATGAGTAGTTACACTTCCGCCTGTCTCCACCTCTTTAACTTTCCGTACGTGCAACTCCGAAAACAAAAATTCATCAGCCTTTTGAGTGTAACGGTGGACAGTTAGAAACTCGTCAGCCTTGTTAGCAAACATAACCCCCATCTCTGTATCCTCTTTTTGTGGAGGAAGAGTATGACCTTTATTATCTTTCTTTCTAGCTCCAATAGTCCCCACATGGACGTTCAAATAAATAGATACGTTATTCTGCTTACCGAACAGTTGCATTACGCTAGCGGCTTCATAATGGTACTCGTAGGTAGATTGCTTGGATTTAAGTGGCACATCTATTTTAAAAGAGTTATACGGATCGAACATACATCCTTTATATTTTTTTCTCTTCAAAAGCTTTTTAACCATGTTTATTCCATCCATGTAATTGTAAAGGGTATCTTTTGATTTGATTATAGTGAATTTGCTCTTAATGTATTTTTTGGCTATTTGATATTCTTCATCGGACATTTTCAAAATAGATTTGCTCCAATAAAATTCAATTAGCTTTCTCATTACACCCCCAACTTTATTCTCTGAACTATAAATTATCCAATCCCAACCATGAAGCAGACTTGAAAGAAGAGCTAAGTACCATATAACCGTCGATTTACCAACGTTATCAATCCCATTTATGATAACCAAGTCTCCCTCTTTAAATAAAAAGTGTTTATCCAACGTAGTAAAACCTGTACTTAATCCTTTTTCAAATGTTCCATTCCTCCAAGTATCAAGATATGCTTCATAATCTTCTTCTGTAGCAACGAAAGACAAGTCATCATCATTTAAATCAATTGAAGAACCAACTTTAATGTCATTGTCTGGTATTGATTCATTTTTTTCTCCATAACCCATTTCCCTCAACCTTGATGGAGCTGAATTGTAATCACCCTTGCATTCAAGTATTGCAAACACTGCATAGGGTAGATATGGGGTTTGTGCTTCAAATTCAGTAGACGTGCTAAAAACACTAAACCATTTCTTTGAGTCATCATAGTTTCCAGAATGCTCCGCTTTAGTATCTCCCGGCCTTCTTAATAAGGTTTTACTGCCTTTCCTTCCAACAATAGTCCATCCATGGTTGCTTAATAGAGAAATTACGTCTCCACGTTCATTGTAATCTTCACATGGGGTAAGACCTTTGTAAGTCTTTTTTTCTGTAAATTTTATCTCTACAGGCTCCTTAAACACTTCATTGAAGTTGTAAGCAGAGTTTATTAAAATATTCCTCTCTTCTATTGAGATTTTCTGAACATTAAAAAAGTCGCCTCTAATTAGTTTGTATCCTACAGTTGGATGACAGGCTACAAATCCTTTCTCACCACGAGTTTCAAGAAGAACCCTTTTAGAATCATGAAGACTAGCTTTTTGAGCAATTTCCTTCGCTATTTTTTCGTCAGTACCTTTTTTACGTTCAGCCTCTAGTGTTTTAATATAAGTTTCCTGCTTCTCATTTTCAGTGGTGTATCTTTCAGCAAGTTTTTTATTGCCTTCGATATAATCACATTTATATATGAAATGATAACCTCCGCTTACTGTCCGTTGTATAACTAACTTATCTAATAGATCAGGACTAATGCTTTTGATTAAATCTGAATAATCCTTTCCTAGATTTTTAGTTAAATCATATTTTAAATCAATATCAATAGCTTCGACATTACCGCTAATCGCTCCACAAACTAATCCGTATGCTTTTGCATTTGTAAAATCGTACTCAACCTTTTTTTGTTCCCACTGTTTGTGTATTGGCCGTTTGTTTTCCAATACAGGCATGAACTGTAAACTACTCTCCCCTAAATTGTGCATATAAATCTCCTATGTCTGGTGTGTTATCATTTTTTGTTTCTTCCGATATTTCTTCTTTACCTAATGAGTCATTCCATCTTTCGCCATTAAGGTAGGTCAATGGGTAAGGAAGAGAATAAGTAGCAAAAGGCTTGTAGTTTAAAAACTCATTTATGGTTGACATTATTTTATCCTTGTCAGCATTAGAAATATTAGTCCATTTCTTCTCACACTTAGCCTTACCTGATTTAATTGGGTATAACTTCCAGAACGTTTCGAAGGAACGGTCAATAGATACTTTAGTATCTAAAGAAAGAGTTACTTGTTTTAAAGAGTTACTTATTAGCTGGGGATTTTCCTGCTCTGTATTTTCCTGTTCTGTAAAATCCCGAACACGGGAGTCATGAATAATATAGTTGTACCCCTTAAAAAGGTTATTTTCTTTTACTCGAACCGTCTGTATATAGCCTAATTTTTCTAACTCATTCCATCCGGTAATCATAGAATCATAACCGTCTAATGATCGATTTGATAGGTCACTTTTATGTACAGTCCATTCATCCGAAAGGCTAAGTAAATAACACATCAAGCCTTTTGCTTTCCATGTCAAATCTTTTGCCCTTATTATTTCGTTTGGTATAACTGTATAGTTTGTTTTTCGTTTATTGAT
>Ga0247814_10000127_pt1 | contig 73559 bp, 65 predicted proteins | sample UWRJL179409R1_FD_179947 | JGI IMG/M metagenome (GOLD analysis project Ga0247814, IMG submission 179947) | Plant litter microbial communities from Arlington Agricultural Research Station in Wisconsin, United States - UWRJ-L179-409R-1 | ecosystem: Environmental > Terrestrial > Plant litter >... | reverse complement strand
AGCAGACCATAACGTGCCTCGGAACACTCACAGGAGCCATTAATGGTGAATTGAATTGGCAGGGGAATGTCTCTGTGGCACCGGCAAGCACGGCAATATTTAACTTCACAGGATCGCAGCCGGTAAAATGGATCTCGGGCAGCCTGAGAGGCGGCGGAACACTTGTAAATAAGTCGGTATTGACCCTTACTACTGCTACTGATAAATCCATTTTAGGAACGACATTAAATAATGAAGGCAGTTTGAATATTGCATCGTCGGGCGACCTTACTTTTTCGAACAGCACACTCAATAACCTTGCGACAGGAATAATTAATTTCTCTGCGGATTCAGGAAACTTCGGCATTGCCAGTTCAAGTACGCATGTCCTTAACAATGCCGGATTGGTTAAAAAATCTGCCGGAATCGGAAGCACTGTTTTAGGAATTACAATTAATAATTCAGGGGTATTTGATATTCAGTCGGGTACTTTGCAGATGAGTGGCATTTACAACAATAATGCAACCGGAATTACAAAAGGAACCGGCACTATTGCGCTGCCGTCTGGTGCCGATTTTACGAACAGCGGCACTTTCGCGCCAGGAGGATCACCCGGAAAACTCACCGCTACCGGAAACTACACTTCTACTGTATTGACCAGACTGGCTGTGGAACTCAATGGCCTGACCCAAACTACGCAATACGACCATCTTGCCATTCAGGGAAGCGCTGTGATGAATGGCGTAGTCACTGTGACATTAGGATTTGCTCCGAATATCAATGACACTTTCACAATTGCTACAACGACAGGTACGATTACCACCTTTGGACTGGCGGCTACAACGGCAACAGTTTACAACGGTACGAACTATGTCTTTAATGTTACAAGAACCGCCGATAATAAAAATGTGGTACTGACATTAGTCGAAAAATTATTATCCAATGAAGCAATAGCCGCCATCGACAAGAAGATTACACTGGCACCGAATCCGGCTTCAGCAGTGATCACTCTGAGAAACGATAGTGGGTGGCATCTTAACGAAGCGATTATTATGGACTTTAGCGGAAGAGTTATTAACACTATTGACCTTGATGCCATGGCGGCCGATAAGGAAATCGCGCTTGACCGCTACGCATCCGGACAGTATTTTATGAAGATTAATTCGCAAAGCGGAAGTATCGTGAAACGGTTTACCAAAATGTAATTTGTTATTTATATTTTTTTGAGATGAAAAGTCCTGCTTTGGCGGGGCTTTTTATTGTCATTTATTTTTAAAAACAGCTTGTACATTATTTTTATTTTTAATAAAATTGCTCTTATAATAACATCAACTCTATTATTTTAAAAATAAACGATGTTTGCCACCCCCAAGGCTACCAATTTTGAAACTTTAAATATTATACAATGCCATTTACAAATTTTGACAACCGTCATTTTACGACGGCCGAAGAGGGTAATGTGATTACCGCTCTTAATGATCTGCAGAAAGCAGTGGAGAATAAACTAGCCAACCTGTCGCCCGAAGAAAGGCAGCAATACGGCAGTGTCAACGAGCAGAACAAGCTCATTATTAACAAGGTAAAAGACTACCATGAAAGTCAGCCAGAGATGAGTTCGCCTGATGTGAACTGGGATGAATTCCATGCTGACCACAGAACGCGGGGTTTTCTCCAAAACACCATCAATCGCCTGCAATCTATCCTTGACGGACTCAATAATGCGAAAATTTTACATGATTGGGACAATTACCGGGCTTCGCTCTCAGATTATGAGTATGCGAAATATAAGAACGGGACAGATGCCTCAGGCTATGAAGCAAAAACGAAAGAACTCAAACAATTTTTTACCGGCGGCAATAGCAGTCCGGACTTATAACATGATTCAATAGCATAAAAACCTGAAAGTACTCCTTTCAGGTTTTTTTATGAATTGCCCATTAGCACATCTCTTAACGGGGTTGACCACGTCCCTAACTCCGTTGACCACGTTGGTTAACGGCATACACCACGTTATAAACGGGGTTAACCGCGTCGTCTAACGGGGTTGACCACGTCATACAATGGGGTCGGTGACGTTCAGGACGTGGCTAACCACCTTAACAACGGGGTGTTTGGCGTTGTGTGACGGGGTGAACGGGGTTCGGGACGGGGTTGGGGCGGTTATTTGCTTCTGCCATTATATTATCCTCTTAACAACTATTCAAAACTTTCCCTTGCGGCTACCCCAAATAAAAATTACTTTTGTTTCAGTTTAACTTTTTACACATAAAATGACACGAGCGCAGCGACTGCATTTGACCTTTAATAAGCAATAAAAACAACTAATGACACGAGCGCAGCGACTGCATTTGACCTTTAATAAGCAATAAAAATAACTAATGACACGAGCGCAGCGACTGCATTTGACCTTTAATAAGCAATAAAAATAACTAATGAAACGCGACTTACAACAACTCAACAATTTAAGCATTCAGGTACGCAGGGACATCCTTCGTATGGTTCATGCTGTAAACTCAGGCCATCCGGGTGGTTCACTTGGCTGTACTGAATTTTTTGTAGCACTTTACCAAAACATTATGGACCGTAAAGAAGGTTTTCATATGGATGGCATCGGAGAAGATATTTTCTTCTTATCCAATGGCCATATCTCTCCTGTTTTTTACAGCATTCTGGCAAGAAGCGGTTATTTTCCGGTTGCAGAACTGGCTACTTTCCGACACATCAATTCACGTCTTCAGGGACATCCTACCACGCATGAAGGATTGCCGGGTATTCGTATTGCATCAGGATCATTGGGACAGGGAATGTCGGTTGCCATTGGTGCCGCACAGGCCAAAAAACTCAACAAATGCAACCACCTTGTTTATAGCCTTCACGGCGACGGGGAATTGCAGGAAGGGCAAAACTGGGAAGCGATCATGTATGCTTCGGCAAAAAAGGTAGACAACCTTATCGCTACAATCGACCTTAACGGAAAACAGATTGACGGCTCGACTGACGAAGTACTGCCTATGGGAAGCATCCGCGCCAAGTTTGAGGCTTTTGACTGGGATGTGATCGATATCGAAAAAGGAAATGATCTCGAAGCCATCATTGCCGGAATGGCAGAAGCCAAATCAAGGACCGGACAAGGAAAGCCTGTTTGCGTGTTGCTGCATACCGAAATGGGTAATGGCGTAGATTATATGATGTACAGCCACGCTTGGCATGGCAAAGCGCCTAATGACGCACAACTGGAGACGGCACTGACCCAGAATTATTGTGAAACCGAATCGGATTATTAACAGCGAGCATTACGAAAATGGAAAAATATACAAATACAGGAAGTAAAGATACACGCTCGGGTTTTGGGGCAGGAATGACCGAACTCGGACAAAAGAATGAAAACGTAGTTGCACTTTGTGCCGACCTTATCGGATCTCTTAAATTTGATGATTTCAAAAAGAACCATCCGGAGCGTTTTTTCCAGATTGGGATTGCCGAAGCCAATATGATTGGGATTGCAGCAGGATTGACTATTGGAGGGAAAATTCCGTTTACAGGGACTTTTGCCAACTTTTCGACGGGAAGGGTTTATGACCAGATCCGCCAGTCGGTTGCTTATTCAGATAAAAATGTGAAAATATGCGCGTCGCATGCCGGACTCACACTTGGAGAAGATGGTGCGACACACCAGATCCTTGAAGATATCGGACTGATGAAAATGCTTCCGGGCATGACGGTGATCAATACCTGCGATTACAATCAGACGAAAGCGGCAACTTTAGCAATAGCCGACCACCACGGACCAGTTTACCTGCGTTTCGGTCGTCCGGTTGTTCCTAATTTCACTCCAGAGAATGGTAAGTTCGAGATTGGTAAAGCCGTATTGTTAAACGAAGGTTCGGATGTAACGATCGTTGCTACCGGGCATTTGGTTTGGGAAGCATTATTGGCCGCAGAAGCTTTGGAAGAAAAAGGGATCTCGGCAGAAGTGATCAATATCCATACGATCAAACCTTTGGATGAAGCAGCGATCCTCCAATCATTGGCCAAAACAAAATGTGTAGTGACTGCTGAAGAACATAATATCCTTGGCGGATTGGGTGAAAGCATCGCAAGGGTATTGGCATTGAACAATCCATCACCACAGGAATTTGTAGCGGTTCAGGACAGCTTTGGAGAATCGGGCACACCGGAACAACTGATGGACAAATACAAGCTAAATAACCAGGCGATTGTAGAAGCTGTTGAAAGAGTGATGAAACGGAAATAATTCTGTTTAGTACATACAAAAAATCCCATCTTAAACAGATGGGATTTTTTATTTGCTATTTATTGATTATAAGGAGGAAAAGCTGTTTTGTCGAGATGCCTTCTTAATCTTGCCGGATCTGTGAAATCTTCTGGTAATGCAGTACCATTAGGACCGGTGAACTTTCTTGGTATGCCTTGTCTTTCATCTACATATGGCGTTGAAGGATCGTCAGCTGCTGCGCCATTAAAAGGATAATAACGTACAATTTGGTCGGGATCGTCACGATGGATGTATTGTATTTCTGCTTTTGTGAGATAACCATCGCCATCATCATCTTTATCGAGATAATCCTGTGTACCATCGCCATCGGTATCATCATTAGTAAATAAGCCATCGTGGTTAATGTCTTCATCTATAGACACTATACCATCACCGTCCTGGTCTGCATGGATTACATCATACAGTTTGAAGCTAAACATCAGGCAGGAATAAGACGGGATATTGGCCCTTGCCACATTATAGTAAGCCAACGCAGAAGGCAGGAACATAACGCCGGCGCCAAAGTCGTTATAAGAAGTCGGACTGCCCGGATTGTTGATCGCCGTTCCCGATTTAAACATCATGAAAGTTTCTGGCCAGCCTAAGATGGTTTGCGTTAAGGAAAAAAAGGTTTCGGGAAACTGCACATATTCGAATTGCTTGCCAACAGGAACATTCACGCTTTTGGTTCTGGGATTGCCCTGGCCGTCTAATATCGGATTGCCATCAGTATCTCTTTGGATAACCGATACATTGCCATAATTGATCGAATAACCGTCATAGGAAGTCAATACCTGGTCTACCCTGCTTGGTGCTTTACCAACACCTTCGCGCAATTGAAGGTAATAGATGGTATAGGTCAGGCCATTAAATTCTACCTCTTTAGATTTTAATAAAGGGCTGTCCCAAACGGATTGTTTGGCAGTATTATCAGGGATTAAAGTTATCTTTATATCCTGATCATCTGGAAATCCGGGATGATCGACAATTTCCTCAATATAATGCTTTTTCAGAAAGTCTTCAAGGGTTGCTTCATCTGTATCCTTTTGTGCGGAGAAATCGCGAAGTACTTCATAATAAACATCGTCAGCTTTATTGCATGAAAATAAAACAAAGAGGGAACAGAAAACAATAAAATAAAACTTAAATTTGTTCATTATAGCTGATTTTTTAGGTGCGCAAGATACAATATTGATTTATTTTTGTAAACAATTTAACGCTGATTTTAGAAAAAACATGAGAGTGGATAAATATTTATGGTGCGTGCGGTATTACAAGACCAGAAATATGGTTACCGAAGCCTGCAAGAAGAATCACATTACCGTCAACGGCCTTGTTGCAAAGCCTTCCAAAGAGGTTTTTCCGACAGATACAATTACTTTCAGAAAAGACCAGATCACACAGATCATTACAGTACTCGATATTCCTGAAAGCCGCGTTGGTGCCAAACTGGTAGATATCTACAGAAAAAACGAAACGCCTGCCGAAGTGTTTGAACATCTGGAATTGCTGAAGCTTTCAAAAGAGCATTATCGCAAAACCGGCGACGGAAGGCCTACCAAGAAGGACAGAAGGGATTTAGTAGATTATGAAAATGAAACCGGCGACGTAGAAGAATAACATCCAAATTAAACCAAAATATTGCTGTATGAGCCCTAATATTATCCTGAACCACGACGAAATTGCACACAAGATCAAACGCATTTCTTATCAGATCTATGAAACTTTTGTAGATGAAGAGGTTATCGTCATTGCCGGAATATCGAATAGCGGTTATATCCTGGCCCAAAAAATAGCCGGAATGCTGGAGGAAATATCTACTCTTAAAGTCGCGCTTTGTGAGGTTCATATTGACAAACAAAATCCGCATCTTGGCATTACAACTTCATTATCAAAAGAAGCATACAGCGGAAAAGGACTGGTTTTGGTAGATGATGTTTTGAATTCAGGTACTACGCTGGTTTATGGCGTAAAACACTTTTTGGATGTGCCGTTAAAAAAATTCAAGACTGCGGTTCTGGTAGACCGTAACCATAAAAAGTATCCCGTTAAAGCTGATTTTAAAGGGATTTCATTAAGCACTTCATTACAGGAGCATGTTCAGGTCGTTTTTGACGCAAAGGGCGATTACGCATATTTAAACTAAAAGCGACCGGATTTCTGAAACAACGTCGTCTGCCGATTGACCATCAACAACAATTGTATTGGAAGCTTTGTTATAAAAAAAACTGCGTTCAAATAGATGCTTGGCGATAAACTCTTTTAGCTCATCATCGGCCATGGCGGCAATCAGAGGTCTTCTGAATCTGTTTCTGCCCAGACGTTGGTACAACTCCGCTACGGAAGCTTTGAGATACACAGAAATAATTCCTTCTCCATTGAGTAGTTCATGATTGTTTGCGTAACAAGGAGTACCTCCGCCCAGGCTGAGCACAAACTGATCAGTTGACGCGACCAATTCCTTCAAAAGCGTATGCTCGGCCTTCCTGAAGTATATTTCTCCCTTCTGTTCAAAGATTTCCCTGACCGATAAAAGTTCCTGTGTTTCAATCATCTTATCAAGATCAAGGAAAGGGAATCCTGTTTTTTCTGCCAATAATTTTGCAATTGTCGACTTTCCGGAGCCCATATAACCGAGCAAAATTATTTTATTCATGTAATAAATCCTTATATATTAAGGCATTGAAAGTAAATATTAAAAAAAGGTAAATTTAAAATAAAATTGCTTTGAAAAATAAATAATAAGGTCATATATTTGCACCCGCATTGAAGAAATGATATTTGACTTGATAGCTCAGTTGGTAGAGCACATCACTTTTAATGATGGGGTCCTGGGTTCGAGCCCCAGTCAGGTCACAAAACAACAATATCTTCCATGCACTGACTTGATAGCTCAGTTGGTAGAGCACATCACTTTTAATGATGGGGTCCTGGGTTCGAGCCCCAGTCAGGTCACAAAAAGTCGGGCATTATGCTTGGCTTTTTTTTATTTTGGCGACGTGGAGAAATTGGTAGACTTGCCAGCTTGAGGGGCTGGTGTTCGAAAGGACGTGTGGGTTCGAATCCCATCGTCGTCACAAAACAGAATACAAAAACCTTCAAAACCCCGTAAATCCTATGATTTACGGGGTTTTTATTTTTCCACTAAGTTAAAACGATCAAATAAATGCAATGAATTCGGGTACTAAATTTTTAATTGATCAATAATCCCGAATTATTGAAACCTTAGTAGATCAAATAGTTTAGAGATGATTATCTTGTTTTGCTTTGATACTTATAGAATTCGGACATCACCTACAAATGCCATTGCAGCTAAGACTTAATTGTCATAACTACCTTTAAATTGTCTAAAACTTACATGTAATACTATAACCTTACCTTTTCATTAAAATTAGAAATTAGATGTTTTAAACACAAAAACTAATTCAAAAAAATCAAAAAGGCTATGGAAAATAATTTGAAACATGCATTAATAACCGGAGCAACGAGTGGTATTGGCTATGAATTGGCAAAGCTTTTTGCATTGAATAATTACAACTTGGTACTTGTTGCCCGAAATAAAGAAAATCTTGACCTTACTGCACGTGAAATGCAGGAATTAAATCCATCCGTTCATGCCCATACTATACCTGTTGACCTGTTTGAAGACGCGGCTGCGCAAAAAGTATATGATGAAACGAAAAGGCTTGGAATCGATATTAATGTTTTGGTAAATGATGCCGGTCAGGGAGAATGGGGACCATTTTCAGAAACTGATCTCCAGCGTGAATTAGATATCATACATCTCAACGTAGTATCATTGGTTAGCCTGACTAAATTCTATTTAAAGGAGATGGTGCAGCGAAATGAAGGAAAGATTCTCCAGCTTGCCTCTTCGGTTTCAAAAGCACCTTCCCCTTTACTATCCGTTTACGCTGCTACAAAAGCGTTTGTGCTTTCATTTACTGAAGCGCTCATTGAGGAAGTAAAAGAGACGGATATTACGATCACAGCTTTACAGCCGTATGCCACTGATACAGATTTTTTCCATAAGGCAAAAATGGAAAACACGGTCACCTACAGGGAATCCTTAATGTCTACTCCCGAAGAGGTAGCTAAAGCAGGTTTTGAAGGATTAATGAACGGAGAGGCTACAGTTCTGCCCGGTGTTCAAAATAAAGTGATAAATGCGATGAATATTGTAACTCCCGACACGATGATTGCTAAAAACATGGCCAAACAAAATGAAGTAAGTGAGAAAACAAGTGGAAGAATCAACACCAAGCATACTGCTTCTTCCCGCGAACGCAAAAGTATTCAGAAAATAAACGGGGACTTTTAGTCTCCGGCTTAACAAATCAAGCTATGAAAAAAAATACGCTGTTTATTTATGCATTTATGCTACTGGCAATGAACAATGCCTTTTGCCAAAAAGGAATTCCACCCAAAGATGTGGTTAATATAAATACCACTACCAAATACGCCGAGCACGTAGACTTTAAACCTGATATGGTTAAAAACCTCAAAGTTCCGGCAGGATGGGAAGTTTCTGTTGCCGCGTCCGGACTTGGGAAACCCCGAATGTTATATTTGGGAAATACAGGACAATTGTATATTACACGGAGGGATGCAGGAGACATTCTGTTGCTTAACGATACCAACGGTGACAATAAATATGATGAAGTGAAAACTGCTGTGGCCGATTTTAAAGGTGTACACGGGATCGTTCTTAAAGACGGCTGGCTATATGGGTGCAATAACAATGAAGTACGCCGGTATAAATTAAAGCCTGATGGAACTGCCGACAGCGATGCAAAAGAAACATTGATTAACGATTTACCAAGTGGCGGACAGCATTCAAACCGCACTATCGATTTTGGTCCCGACGGACAACTTTATATAACAGTTGGAAGTGTATGTAACGACTGTGTCGGAGATAAAGAGACAGCTACAATCCTTACGGCCGACCCAAAAACATGGAAACGCTCTACTTACGCTTCCGGACTTCGTAATACCATTGGATTTGACTGGCATCCGCAAACCGGTGAACTTTGGGGAGTCGATAATGGCAGCGATTTTAAAGGTGATACGTGGCCGCCTGAGGAGTTGAACAAATTAGTCAAAAATACTGATTATGGTTTTCCTTTCGCATACGGAAAAAAAGAAATCGACAAAACCCGCGAAGATCCGATGGGAACAACTAAAGAAGAACTGGCAAAAATGACAGAAGGATCCATATTGGAATTTCCGGCACACTCTGCTCCTATTGCCTTTCAGTTTTTCGGTAAAAACACAGCTTTTAATGGCGATGCGCTGGTATGCTGGCATGGCTCCTGGAATGCTGGCAACGTCGTTGGATACAAAGTGGAGCGGATTATTTATAAAAATGGCAAACCTACCGGTTCAGAAGATTTTCTCTCAGGATTCCTTATCAATAACAATAAAGAACGCTTTGGACGACCTGCAGGGCTTATTATAAATCCTGATGGAATTGTCTATATTTCTGATGATGCAAATGGAATCATTTATTGTGTCAAACCTAAAGCTAAAAAATAAAAATATGAAAATCTTACTACTTTCTTTATTGGCTATTACGGCATTTACTGTAGCGCCAACACAAAAAATAGAATTTGAGGCCCCTGAATGTTATCCTGAAGGCGTCGTATTCTCTCCTGAAAATAATTGCTACTATGTTTCTTCAGCAAGGCTTGGCAATATTGGTGAAGTTTCTGCAGATGGTAAATATAAAATCCTTTATCAAAGTGCGGACCTCAAATCATCCTACGGACTTAAAATCCATCCCGATAAAAAGAAATTGTTCGCCTGCATTGGTGACGCTAATTACAGCAAATTCAAAACGCCTGATACAGATAAAAAACTTGCGCGTTTAATAAGCATAGAATTAAAATCCGGAAAGAAATTAATGGATGTTGATCTGTCCGGATTGGTTCCCGGAAAACATTTTCCGAATGATTTAACATTTGACAAGAGTGGTAATGCCTACGTTACCGACAGTTTTGCAAACGTAATTTATAAAGTTTCACCTGACGGTAAGGCTGCAGTTTTTGCTAAAAGTGATTTGTTTAAAACAGAAGGTGTCGGACTCAATGGCATCGTCTGGCATAACGGAAATTTCCTTTTGGTCGCAAGCAGTGGTGCAGGAACTGTGTTTAAAGTGGATATTGCAAATCCTTCTGCTGTTTCACGGGTTAGCCTGCCCCAGTTTTTTATGAATGCCGATGGCCTGCTGCTTACAGATCAGAATACGCTTACATTAGTCCAAAACGGCGGAAGCAATAAGATTTATCAATTACAAAGTCAGGATAATTGGAAGTCAGCCAAAGTGAAATCGGCTACCAAATTTGAAGATCGCTTTGCATTTCCATCAACAGCAACACTCAATAAAAACGAGGTCTGGGTAATGAATGCAAAATTTAACGAACTGAATGACAGCACGACAGTACCATCTAAAAAATTCAGCATCCAAAAAGCAGAATTCGTCACAATGCCCTGATCAATTGATCTCATGTCATCGCTAACAACCCGTAAACTTAAAGTTTACGGGGTTTCTTTTTTATCCTTTTTAATTTTCCCAGCCTCCGCCCAAAGCTCGGTACAATTCAACATTAGCGACCAACTGGTCCTTTTTAATAGCCGCCAGTTCGAGTTGCGCATTGAGTAAATTTCCCTGGGCAATAATTACTTCCAGATAGGTTGCCATGCCATTTTTGAATAGCAAATCCGCGTTTGAAATCGCCGCTTGCAGCGTTGCTACCCTTTGTTTGGAGATCGTATATTGTTGTGAAAGCTTATCCACTCCGGCAAGCGCATTCGAAACTTCGCTTACTGCCACTAAAATGGTTTGTTGAAACTGAATAGCAGCCTGATCCCGCTCTAGTTTGGAGATCTCATATCTTGTACGCAGTTTTTTTCCATTTAATAAAGGCGCTGTAAGTCCGCCTGCAACCGAACCAAACAGCGAACCCGGAAGATTGAACCAATTGCTGATTTCAAAAGAACTGGCACCTGCATTTGCCGTAATGCTGAGTGTCGGGTACAAACCTGCCTTAGTTATTTCAACATCCGCATTCGCTACTTTTAAAGCGAGTTCGGCAGCTTTAACATCTGGTCTTCTATTCAGCAACTGCGCAGGAATTCCGGCAGAAAAATCTTCTCTTACGGTGAGCGTGTTTAATTTACTGGTTCTTTCTTTTGTATCTGGAAATGAGCCCGTGAGAACGCTTATTCCATTTTCAACAATTTGGATATTTTGTTCCAATTGAGGAACTAGCTGAGCTGCGATGAGGCGTTGGGCTTCTGTTTGCTGTTTGGCCAAAGCAGTAACCTGTCCGGATTCATACTGAAGGTTTACAATAAAAAGCGTACTGTCATTCAACGCAAGTGTTCTTTTTGCAATATCGAGTTGGGCATCGAGCATGATCAAATCGTAAAAACCATTGGACACCTCAGCAATAATTGCGGTTTGTAATGCTTTTTTAGCTTCGGCAGTTTGCAGATAAGTATTTAAAGCGCTTTTCTTTTGGTTCCTGATTTTGCCCCAAATATCGGCCTCCCATGAAAGTCCGATTCCTGCGTTATACTCTTCAATGTGCTTTTTTCCTAAAGACTGCGAAATGTTGGCACCATTCAGGCTATTGTCAGACAATCTTGTGGTTCCTGCATTTGCAAAACCATTGAGTTGTGGGACATTTCCCCATTTCGATTGCTTGTACTGCAAATTGGCGATCGCCACATTTTTATCTGCAATTTGCAAATCATTGTTTTTGGCAACGGCTTCCTCAATCAATTTGATCAGGTCCGGTTCCTTAAAGAACTCGTTCCATTTGATTGTAGTGCTGTTTGCGGTATCCTTCACCACTGTATTTCTATAGTTTTCCGGAGTACCGATTTCTTGTGAGAATAAAACCGTCGGCAGTAATAATACCAACAGAAGGGCACTCGTTTGAATGTATTTTTTCATTTTATTTAGATTAGATTGCAGATTTTTTTTTCATTGTTCAAAACCGCCAATGGCTTTCCGGTCACCTGTTCCTGAAGGTATTGGAATACTACAAACAGTACCGGAATGATGAATATGCCCAACAGCACTCCTGATACCATTCCGCCTGCAGCGCCAATACTAATCGAGTGATTTCCTAAAGCGGAAGGGCCAGTTGCCCGCATCATCGGTATCAATCCAACCACAAAAGCAAATGAGGTCATGATTATCGGACGAAGTCTCAATTTTGCCGCTTCTAAAGCGGAAGCCAAAAGCGATTTCCCGGCGCGTCTTCGCTGGATGGCATATTCAACAATCAGGATGGCATTTTTCGCAAGCAGGCCAATCAGCATGATCAGCGCCACCTGGACATAAATATTATTTTCTATTCCGGCAAAGCCGATGGCTGCGAAGACACCAAAAATACCGGTTGGTATCGATAAAATCACGGCTGCAGGAAGGATGTAACTTTCATATTGCGCCGCCAGTAAAAAGAAGACGAATAAGAGGCTGAGTCCGAAGATTACCGCCGATTGCCCGGAAGAAGTTATTTCTTCTTTTGTAAGGCCTGAAAATTCGATCCCGTAACCATGTGGCAAATGTTTTTCTGCCACTTCCTGCACTGCTGCAATTGCCGCTCCGGAACTGTAACCCGGTTTGGCTATCGCATTGACGCCGATGGAATTAAACAGGTTGTATCGTGAAGCCGTTTCTGAGCCATAAATGCGCTTTAATTTAACAAGCGTGCTTACGGGAACCATTTCACCCTGCCTGTTTTTCACATAGATGTTGCTCATTGATTCCGGACTGGTTCGCGCTTCGACATCGGCCTGAACCATTACACGGTAGTATTTCCCGAACCTGTTAAAATCTGATGCCTGAGAACTTCCGAAGTAGGTTTGCATCGTCTGCAGGATATCCCTGACATTGACACTCAACTGTTCTGCTTTGACATCGTCTACTTCCATTTCGAGTTGCGGATAATCTGCTTTGAAACTTGTAAAAGCCACTGCTATCTCGGGACGTTTCATCAATTCACCAATAAAAGCATTTCCGATGTTGCTGAATTTACTGATACTTCCGCCGGTTTTGTCTTTCAGTACAATATCCAATCCGTCAACATTATTAAATCCGGGTACGGTTGGAAATGTGAATACAAAGAAATTGGCCCCTTTTACGGCACTGAGTTTTTCTCTTACCTGATTCATAATTTCATTGACATCCTGAATTGCTCCTCGCTCTTTGGTAGGTTTGAGCAATACAAACGCGACACCTGCCGACGGACTTGTAGATTGCGTGAGCATGTTGAATCCGGAGAGTTTCATTAAAGTCTTTTTAGATTCCATGTTGCCAAGTGCGCTTTCTACTTCTGTCATGACTGCTTTGGTTCTGTCGAGTGAAGCACCGGCAGGCATGGAAAGCGAAATGGCTATAAAACCCTGGTCTTCTGATGGGATAAATCCTGTCGGAGTCGTTTTAACCATATAAAAAGTAGCGAAAATAATTACAGCCAAACCGCCGAGGCTCAACCATCTGAATTTAATGAGGAACTTCAGGCTGTTAACATATTTATTGGTTAGTTTTCCGAATCCGGTATTGAAACCGATAAAGAATTTTTCCTTGAAGCTTTTTGGCTTTGCCTGTATACCATCTTCAGCACTGTGTACATCTTTTAAAAACAATGCCGCCAATGCCGGACTCAATGTCAATGCATTAACTGCCGAAATTACAATCGCAATGGCAAGCGTAAAGGCAAATTGCCTGTAAAATACACCTGTTGATCCTTCCATAAAACCTACAGGAAGAAAAACAGCGGACATGACCAATGTAATGGAGATAATGGCTCCGGTGATTTCGCTCATTGCTGAAGCTGTGGCTGCTTTGGCCGAAAGTTTCTTACTGTGCATTTTTTCGTGTACGGCTTCTACAACAACAATTGCATCATCGACGACAATTCCGATAGCCAATACCAACGCAAACAATGTCAGGAGGTTAATTGAAAAACCAAAAATCTGCATGAAGAAGAAAGTACCTAAAATCGAAACTGGCACTGCAATAGCAGGAATCAGCGTGGCCCTGAAATCCTGTAGGAAAAGAAATACCACTAAAAACACCAATATAAAAGCCTCGATTAATGTTGACTTGACTTGTTCAATCGATAAGTCAAGGGAATCTTTGGTGTTGTATAAGATGAGGTGCTTTACATTCTTTGGGAAATCCTTTGAAGCCTTTTCCATCAACGCTTTGATTGCAATCTGGACATCGCTTGAATTGGATCCAGGTAACTGGTAAATTCCGATATTTAATCCGGATTTGCCATTAACCTGCGTCGTACTTCCGTAACTGTAAGAACCGAATTCGATCCGCGCGAGATCTTTCAGCCTTAAAACCGATCCATCACTATTAGAACGGATAATAATATTCTCGTATTCAGCAGGTTTGTTGAGTTTTCCTTTGTATTTAATTACGTATTCAAACGATTCGTTACTACTTTCGCCAAATCGTCCCGGAGCAGCTTCAAGATTTTTGTCCTGAATGGCCGCCATTACTTCTTTTGGTGTCAGGTTGTAACTCGCCATTTTTGAAGGATTGAGCCAAATACGCATGGAATAATCCTTACTGCTTCCGAAAATCACGGCCTGACCTACGCCCGGAATTCTTTTTAATTCGGGAACAATATTAATCTGTGCATAATTAGCAAGGAAAGTCTGGTCGTATTGCTTTTCATCTTCGGTAAACAAATCAACAACCATTAAAAGGCTATTCTGTTGTTTGTTGGTTGAAATCCCTGCCTGAACAACTTCTGCCGGAAGCTGGCTTGTCGCTTGTGAAACCCGGTTTTGTACGTTAACGGCAGCCTGATCCGGATTGGTTCCGAGCTTAAAGTTGACGGTAATGACCAACGAGCCGTCATTGCTCGCGGTAGAACTCATGTAACTCATGTTCTCTACACCGTTAATTGCTTCTTCGAGTGAAGGTGCGACAGAGCGCAGAACGGTTTCGGCATTGGCTCCGGGATACAGTGCCGTAACCTGAACCGCAGGTGGCGCAATATCCGGAAATTGCTGCAATGGAAGCGTCGATAACCCGATAATTCCGAGGATAACTATGATAATAGCGATGACCGTCGACAGTACTGGCCTGTCAATAAATTTTTGTAACATGATTTGTTGTTGATTAGATTTATTTAGATTTTGGCAAGTGCCTTGACCGTTTTCTCCGGAATAATTACAGCGCCGTCCGGCAGACTTTCGAAACCTTTAGCTACGATTCGGTCACCAGTTTTGATGCCTTCTTTGATGAGATAATTGGTACCGCTTTTACCGGAAATAGTTACAGGCTGCCTCGAAACCGCATTTTTGTCATTGAGAACAAAAACAAAGATCTTGTCCTGAATTTCCATTGTCGCATCTTGCGGAATGATTAGGCTGTGCTGGTGATTCAGACTAATTCTCACCTTCCCGGTATTTCCCGAACGCAATAAGCCTTTTGAATTTGGAAAAGAAGCCCGCAAGGTGATGGCACCTGTGTTTTTGTCAAATTGCCCATCTACCATATCAATTTTTCCCATTTCTGAGTACACTGAATTGTCGGCAAGTACCAATGAAACAGGCGGCAATTTTTTTAGCTTATCGTTAATCGTGTTGCCTTCGTATTGCGATTTAAAATTGATAAAATCATTTTCACCCAATGAGAAATAAGCATACACTTCCTGAATATCTGAAAGTCTGGTCAAAGCTTCCGGATCTGCCGGATTGATTAGGCTTCCCTGCTTTTTCGGTAATCTTCCGATATAACCATTTACCGGGGCTTTTATTAGCGTATAGCCCAAATTGATTTGGGCTGTTCCAAGAGCGGCTTTTGATTGCGCTACGTTGGCTTTAGCAATGGCAAGGCTGGATTTGGCTGTTTTCAATTGGTATTCGGAAACTACTTTATTCTGTACCAACGGCATGAGTTTTTCGATCTCAATTTGTGCATTTGCCGCGGCAGCCAATGCGGCATTCAGGCTCGCCGTAGCATTGTTGACCTGTTCTCTGAAAGGGTTTTCGTTTATTTTAAACAAAGGCTGTCCGGCTGTTACATAGGCACCTTCATCAACGAAAACTTTGTCGAGGTTTCCGCTGACCTGCGGGCGAATTTCAATATCGGTCCGTCCCTGAATGGCGGCCGGAAATTCGTTTTCGGTGACTGCCGATTCATAATTGATATTCAGAACAGGTAAGGTTGCAGGAGCTGCTGCCGGCGCAACCGGAGTATTATTGCCGCATGCTGTGAGTAGTAAAGCAATCAGGCCGGATAAAATGATTTTTTTCATGATAAAAGAGTGAGTTATTATTTATATTAATTGTTATTGTAAAATACTAATTCTGAAATGATTGTTCCAGAATTAAAGCTGACTTCAATAAATTAAATGACAGTTTTCCGCAGTTATTTTTTTGAAATAACTGTTCCAGAATTGGCGCGAAAAAAAGCTACCTGTGTGTAATATTCTTAATCAGGTATTCTGACATTTTTTTTATTTTAATTGGATTGCCGTGCAAAATAAATGATTGTTTCCAACCGGTAAATGAAGTCATGATATAATCGGCAATCATTTCCGGATCTTCATCAGCATCAATCTCATTTGCCGCCATTGCATCTTTTATCAGGGCGATAATGATATCTAAATAGGTATCATTACTTTTCTTCAAAGCATTGCAAACGGTTTTGTCAACTGCGCCCATTTCGAAAATCGTTTTGGTGCCCAGACAGCCTTTATCGCCATGAATTGTCGAATCTACAGCATCATTAATGATTCGGACTAATGCTTTTAACGGTGATTTTTCATTCTTGGCTTTTGTAATCGTTTCACATAAGATCCCGTCAGAATAACTGTCTATGCATTTTAGAAAAAGTTGCTGCTTGTCTCCTATTGTATTATAGAGACTGCTTCTGTTTATCTGCATCGCATCAACCAGATCCTGCATGGAAGTCCCGTTATAGCCTTTTTCCCAAAAGACATTCATGGCTTTTTTTACCGTCTCATCTTCGTTAAATTCTACATTACGACCCATGGCATTCAATTTAATGGTGCAAAGATATATAAATTCTGAAACAATCATTTCAAAAAGTGATTTATTTTTCTATTATACCTTAATACCTGTCATTACTCATAAAGAACGTAAATATGATAGTTACACCGCTAATATTTTTTTACTTCTATCTGATTATTTATTAGTTTTGTTTAACCACTATCGTAAAAAAATGAACAATGTAAAAACGGTTTTCAGTATCAAAGACCTTGAGAACCTGTCAGGGATCAAAGCGCATACGATTCGGATTTGGGAAAAAAGATACAATGTCCTTGAACCCATGCGAACTACTACTAATATCCGGCTGTATGATACTTCAAGCCTGCAGAAGCTTTTAAATATTACATTGCTGCATCGGCATGGGTATAAAATCTCACAGATATCCAAATATCCGGCAGAAAAAATTCCGCTGCTCGTGCGTGAAATCATCTCTGAAAAAAGTGTCAGGACACACGCCATCAATGCATTTAAAATGGCGATGATGAATTTTGACCAGACGCAATTTTTTAATACATACAACACATTGCTTTCAGAGAAATCTTTTCGTGAGGTTTTTTATGAAGTGTTTATCCCTTTGATGAAAGAATTGGGGTTGTTATGGCAATCAGAAACCATTACACCGGCACACGAGCATTTCATAAGCAATCTGATCAAACAAAAGTTATTGATCAATATAGATAAAGTGCAAATACTGGAACCAACTAATACAGATAAAATATTTGTACTCTTCCTACCGCTTAATGAAATTCACCAATTGGGTTTAATGTACATTAATTATGAAATTATTTCCAGTGGCTACCGAACCATTTATCTCGGAGAAAGTATTCCGGTTGAAAACCTCAAAGACCTCAAAAAGTACTTTACCAATATCGTCTACATTACCTACCTTACTGTCGAACCGCAAAAAAAGGCAGTCAACGACTATGTAAAAATCATCCAGCAAGAAATCCTGGATCATCATTCCGAACTCTGGCTTATCGGACTACAGACTGAATATCTTGAAGAAAAAAACTTAAATACTTCAACAAAAAAATTCCAATCCATATCAGCTTTGGTCAACGAGTTATAAAACTTTCAGAACGAACTCGTTTTTGTTTAATTTTTTCTTATTTTTGTTAAACAACATGAGCAAGACTATATCAATTATTGGATCGGGATTTTCAGCTTTGGCTGCTTCCTGTTATCTGGCAAAAGCCGGAAATCAGGTAGCTATTTATGAAAAAAATGAGACCGTCGGTGGAAGGGCAAGGCAACTGAAGAAAAGCGGTTTCACGTTTGACATTGGTCCGACCTGGTACTGGATGCCCGATGTTTTCGAAAGGTTCTTTGCCGATTTTGATAAAAAGCCTTCTGATTATTATCAACTTGAAAAACTATCTCCCGCTTATCAGGTTTATTTCGGCATTAACGACTATGTTACAATTGCTGACAATCTCACGGAAATAATGAACACATTTGAAGCAATAGAGAAAGGCAGCGGGAAAATATTGGAAGACTTTATGGCCGAAGCCAGGAGCAATTATGACATCGCCATCAAGAAATTGGTATACAATCCCGGAATTTCTCCGTTAGAGTTGGTTACATTGGATACCATTACCAATGTCGGCCAATTCTTCAGCAACATCAGCAAACAAGTGCGCAAGCGGTTCAAAAATAAGAAACTTGTGCAAATACTTGAATTTCCTGTACTTTTCCTTGGCGCAAAACCTTCCGACACACCGTCGTTTTACAGCTTCATGAATTATGCCGATTTTGGACTGGGCACCTGGCATCCCAAAAACGGAATGTACAGCGTAGTTTTGGCATTAGAAAAATTGGCACTGGAATTGGGCGTTACGATTCATACGAATTGTTCCATTTCTAAAATAATAGTAGAAGACAACAGCGCAACCGGTTTCATTGCCGACGGTAAAATGATTCCGGCCGACATTGTGTTGAGCGGAGCCGATTACCATCATACCGAGACTTTACTGGACAAGCAATTCAGGATGTATTCAGAAAAGTATTGGGAAAGTAAAACCTTTGCTCCTTCATCATTACTGTTCTATGTGGGTTTTGACAAAAAAATAGAGAATGTTACACACCATACTTTATTTTTTGATACCGATTTTGACCAACATGCAAAAGACATTTACGATAATCCTAAATGGCCGGAGAATCCGTTGTTCTATGCCAGTTTTCCATCGATGACAGATGCTGACGCAGCACCTGAAAATCAGGAAGCCGCTATTTTCCTGATTCCGTTGGCACCCGGAATTGAAGATAATGATCATTTAAGGGAAACTTATTTTGAAAAAATCATCAACCGGCTTGAAAATCTTACGCGACAGCCACTAAAAAATCACGTGCTGTTCAAAGAGTCATTTTGTATCAATGATTTTATAAAGGACTACAACTCTTACAAAGGCAATGCTTACGGAATGGCGAATACATTGCTGCAGACGGCTTTTTTACGACCCAAATTAAAAAGTAAAAAAGTCGGAAATCTTTATTTTACCGGACAATTAACTGTGCCCGGACCAGGCGTTCCTCCTGCATTAATCTCAGGAAAACTCGCAGCCCAATTAATTGAAAAACACCATTGAAGTTATGAAATCCATTTTTGATACCATTTCGTTTGAATGCAGCAGGAATGTAACTAAAACCTACAGCACTTCGTTTTCTACAGCGGTGAGAATGCTTGCGCCGGGCATTCGTCAGGATATTTACAATATTTATGGGTTCGTTCGTTTTACAGACGAAATTGTGGACAGTTTTCATGATTATGATAAAAATGAATTGTTTGTGATGTTTGAGAAAGACCTTGACAGTGCCAGAAAGAATAAAATAAGCCTTAATCCGATACTCAATGCCTTCCAGCATACAGCGGCAAAATATGATATTTCTGATGAACTCATCGATGCTTTCATGAAAAGCATGAAATTGGATCTCACTAAAACCGAATACAAGACACAGGAAGAATACAATGATTATATTTTTGGGTCGGCAGATGTTGTTGGACTCATGTGCCTCAAGGTTTTTGTAAAAGGCGATAATGAGAAATACGAAGAGCTGAAACATGCGGCAATGAAACTGGGTTCTGCCTTTCAAAAAGTAAATTTTTTAAGGGATTTGAAAGCCGATTTTGAAGATTTAAGCCGGTCTTATTTTCCGGACACGGATCTGAACCAACTCGACGAAATCTCAAAATCAAAAATTATCAATGAAATAGAAGCCGATTTTAAAGCAGGCTTTGAAGGTATTTTAAAATTGCCGCTGGAAGCGAAGTTTGGTGTTTACACTGCTTATGTTTATTATAAAAAATTGTTGTACAAACTTAGCAAAACGCCGTCAGCCAAAATAAAGAATACGCGCATCAGAGTTTCTGATTATCAAAAATATGGTTTGTTTGCTAAATGCTATTTTTCATACAAACTGAACTTAATTTAAACAGTCATGTGGATTCATATTATCGTATTTTTTCTGGCTATTTTCTTCATGGAGTTTGTAGCATGGTTCAGCCATAAGTACATCATGCATGGTTTTTTATGGCATTTGCACGCCGACCACCATAAAAAAGACCATGATTCCTGGTTTGAACGCAATGATGCCTTTTTTGTTTTTTACGCCTCTATTTCAATCGGTTTCTTTCTGTTGTGGCGTTACGATATTCTAAATATTGGACTGGCAATCGGAAGTGGTGTATTTGTTTACGGATGGAGCTATTTTATTGTCCACGATATTTTTATTCATCAGCGGTTTAAAATTTTCCGGAAAGTGGATAACCGCTACGCTAAAGCCATACGAAGGGCTCATAAAATGCACCACAAACATCTCGGTAAAGAAGATGGTGAATGTTTTGGAATGCTCTGGGTTCCGATGAAATACTTTAAAAAATAAAAAACCTTCTAAATAGAAGGTTTTTTTTTAAGTAAGAAAAATTATTATTTGGAAAGCAGTTGCTGTAAAGGTTTCAATTGCTCCATATCTATATTGGATGTTTTCAATACTGACAGCATGGACATGATACCAGTCGGATTCATGTCTTTTCCCAGTATGCGTATCACCGCGAAACCACTGTCTTTTCTGTTGGCATACAGTACAAATTCATCTATATGCTCATCGTCGCCGACAAAACTCACCGAAGCACCTTCTTTTCCTGAACTGAACTTCATCAGTTGCTGGTATTGTTCATCCTTGAGAATCGTATTGACCTTTGCCTTTTCGATTTCAAACTGTGCCTTATTCTGGTCATTGATTTTGAAAGCGAGTACGTTCATCTTATCAAAAGACTGCAATGCCGTTTTTTGTTCGGCAGTCAGTTGCACCTGATCTAAATTCAGTATACTTGGCGAAACATCCAAAGCGATGAAGTTTTTATTTTCTATATTTTCTACAAAATACTTCTGCAATGTAGGTTTCGATTCGCAGCTGATCAAAAGACTGAATGTCAGAAAAAGGAATATGCTTTTCATAGTACTTTTATTTTGGCCCTTTTGGTCCTTTTGAACCTTTGGTTGCTTTTTTAAGTTCTTCTCCGCCAGGAATCCTCATTTTATCGGTTAATACAGAAAGGTCATTCAGGTCGAAATCTCCTGTTAGTGACATCAAAACCGTATCATCATTTTTGGCTCCTTCAATAAACATCAGCAATTCTCTTACCTGTGTGTCTTTGGCTCCGGATTTCACAAGAATTTTGATGTTTCTTCCGTTCTCGTTGATACGCATCAGTTCTTCCAATCCCGCACTTTTAATGTAACTGGTCGCGGAAGCCCTCATTTCATTTTCTACCCTTGTGCTTTTGGTGGTAAACACTTTAAGGTTGTCCAGTTTTTTTATCAGACTGATGTAATGCTGTGCATCTTTGTCAGTGGCATCCATTTTTACCTTGCTCATCATGTCAAACATTTTTTTATTGACAATAATGGAAGTGACATCGTCCTGACCGTCGAACTTGTCAAAAGCACCCTGTGCAAAAATAGTATTGGTAAAAACTACCAGTAATACTGTAATAACTAACTTTTTCATTATTTCTATTGATTATTGTTTAAAAATTAAATTTTTGGAATCTTCATATTCCTGAACATAATGCACACTTTCAATACCGGTATTTACATGATTGGACAACAATGCCAATGCCTTTTGCGTCTCTTTAAAAGCTTCTTCCGGATCGTCATAAGTCCCCAGATTTTGGCTTTGCCCTGCATTGTCGTAATTCACGTAAATATAGGTTCCGATTCCCAGTAAAACAATTACAGAAGCTGCAATCGATAGCCACGCCACTTGTCGTTTTTTAGATAGTAGTGGTATTCCCTGCTTAAACTGCTGTTCTTTACCCTGCGAAAAGTAACCAAACATGAGCTTGTATTGCTCTAAATGCTGCGCGACATTAAGAGAAGAAAAGTACAGTTTTAATTCATTTTCTTCGGCGATGCTGGTATCACCCTGAAAATATTTCTCTAATAATAGTTCTATTTTATCCAATTCCATAGCTGTGTGTTTTTGTCATAAATTCTCTTATCGCTTTTCTTGCCCTTGAGAGTGCCACGCGAATGGCCGTTTCATTCATTCCTAATATTTCGGCTATTTCTTCAAATTCATATTGTTCAATATCCCGCATCTGGATAATCAGACGCTGCTGTTCGGGCAATTGGTTGATGATTTTCTCTACCCAATTGAGACTGTCTGAATCTTCCACTTGTTGCTGTAACCCGGGCTGCCTGTCTGTAAAATTATTATGGGCGATCTTAAGATTTCCTGCCCTTTTCGATTTTAACTGGTCAAGGCAGTAATTTTTGGTGATGGTCATTGCAAATGCTTCCACACTGTTATAGCCGTCCAGACTTTCATTCTTATTCCATAATTTTACCAGAACTTCTTGTGTGGCATCTTCCGCTTCTTCAGTACTTACCAGTAATCGCTTGGCCAGCCTAAAGACTTTATCTTTGAATGGCGCGATTAAATGTAAAAATTCATTCTGGTTCATAAATTGGTTGGTTACAAAGGCAAGACGAAGTGTCTTTATTTTTGTTACAAAGAAGGAAAAAATAAATCTAAATAAGTAAATTTACCTGCTTATATAAATTGCTATTTATGAAAAACACTTCTCAATTACTCTTTTCAATACTATTGCTGGCGTTCTGTTTACACAGTTGCGAGGATCAGAATGATAACGATGTGCCCCGAGAAATCGCTGTCAACAATTTTGTCTGGAAAGGCCTCAACTTATATTATCTGTGGCAGGCAGATGTTCCTAATTTATCCGATTACCGATTTGAAGACCAGGAAAAATTAAATAATTTCCTGTACGCATATTCAAGCCCTGAAATATTATTTGAAGACCTGCTTAATAAACCGGTGAGTAAATTTCCTGCTCCGGGCGATGCCATTGACCGTTTTAGCGTAATCTTTTCTGATTATACATTGTTAGAAGGCATTCTTTCGGGAACCACACAAAATAATGGTGTTGATTATTCCTTGTATTACAAAGATGCGAGCAGAACGACTGTATTTGGTGTAGTACGTTATATTTTACCCAATTCTGATGCGGCAACTAAAAACATCCAGCGCGGTGATATATTCTACGCTGTTGATGGAGAAATATTAACCGGCAGCAATTACAGGACACTCCTTTCAGCTAACTCCTATACTTTGAATCTGGCAAATTATGATGCCGGCGCTATCAACCCAAATGGTCAATCGGTAAACCTTACTAAATCAATTCTTTCAGAAAATCCGGTATATCTCAATACCGTTATCAATTCGGGTTCTCATAAAATAGGATACCTGATGTACAACGGCTTTTATCCCAATTATGAGAATGAGCTTAATAACGCTTTTGGCAATCTCAAATCACAGGGTATTACTGAACTGGTATTGGATTTAAGATACAACGGTGGCGGTTCTGTCGAAACAGCTACAAGGCTCGCCAGCATGATTACCGGGCAGTTTCCCGGACAACTATTTGCCAAAGAGCAATGGAATGCAAAAGTAGATGCCTATTATGCATCGACCAATGCCGGAGGATTGTTCAATTTGTTTACTAATAAGATCAATACCAATGCGCCTATTAACAGCCTGACACTTTCAAAAGTGTACATTCTGACTTCGGGTGCAACAGCATCTGCAAGTGAGTTGGTGATTAACGGACTCGAACCTTATATCGATGTGATCCAGATTGGTGACAGAACTGTTGGCAAAAATGTGGGCTCAATTACGATGTATGACTCGCCAACTTTCACTAAAAAAGACATCAGCACCAAACACCGTTATGCGATGCAACCGCTGGTGCTGAAAATAGTAAATAAGCTGGGCTTTGGTGATTATATCAACGGACTCATGCCTGATACTGAACTGAAAGAAAATTTTGGAAATATGGGTATCCTCGGTGATCCCGATGAACCTTTGCTCAATGCCGCAATTGCCAGAATTGTTGGCGGCGGAAGACCTGCCATACAGAATCTGAAAGTCCATGAAAAAATAAAGGACAACAGTCTTATCAACCAATTGAGAAATGAAATGTATCTTGAAGAAATTCCGGATGGCTTGTCTCCCATAAAATAAAAAAAGGCTTTCTGACAACAGAAAGCCTTTTTTACTAATTCACTTTTTTTTAAAAATTAAAGTAAAAGCCTGCAGGAATAACGCCTACTGTAAAGGAATTTTCCAATGTTCCAAGAGGTTTCTGTTCTACTTCTGTTCCTAAGGAATAAATGTAAACATGTCCGTCATGCTCATAATCTCCCGCATCACCTACATAAATATGGCCTCTTTTGATTGCGAAACTGTAAACACCATAAACACCTTGTGCGGTAGTCGTGAATTTTGGGGTCGCAGGAAGCGAATTCTCAGTGAGATCAAATTTAAAAATTCCAGAATCTACTGTATAATAAGCAGATGACCCTTCTAAAACCAAATTAGAAATGTGCTTTGTTACTTCTGTGTAAGCAAATGTAGTCGCAACTGTATTGGTCGCGATATTTACTTTAACCAATTTTCCGGCGGTTTCCACACCTGAATAAATCGGTCGTCCGGCGCATCCTACCCAAAGAAAACCGTCTTTAATCTGTATGGAATTTGGAACATCACCAACCGTAATCGTTGTAACTGCATTATTGGCAGTGCTGATCACGGAGATTTGATTACCATAACCATAACCGCCTGTCTGCGCTACGTATAATTTTCCTTCATTTTCAATGATTCTTTCCGGTCCTTCGACAACGGCGATATTACCCGTTATTGTATTAGTAGCCAAATCAATTATTGCCACATAATCATCATTAGGATTTGTTGCATCACCCCAATTGGTTACATAACCTTTTCCGTTGTAAACTGCCATGTATCTTGGATTGCTCAGACCTTCATCGATCGTTCCTGTGCTTTTAAGTGTATACCTGTTAACGATTTCAATTTTATTGGAACCGTTAAGGATGATATAAGCTGATGCACCATTAAATCCAACATCCTGCGCGGTATCGCCAAGAATAACATCCGGGTTAACCAATGAAAAGATGTCATTTTCAAATGTCGTAAAACCAAATGAGATGTAAGAGACCGAAGCATCTCCATGCCCAAAACCACCTTGGTTCAAAACCAAAACACCGCTATCGTATGTTCCCAAAGGAATATATCTGTTAGGCTGGTTATCGTCTTCAGAACAAGAAACGAATAACAAAGAAGCCACCAAGGCTGATAAAAATAATTTACTGAATTTCATTTGTATTAAAATTTAAAGATTAGATTAATTGCATAATTTGTTCCCGGCATCGGTCTTTGAAGCACACTTTGGTAGTCTTCATTAAATATATTAAGCACACGGAATCCGAGTTTATAAGTAATTTTGTTCCCAAAGGTATAATTTGTTCCTACATTGGAAACAAGATATTCTTCAACAGTATTGTACTTTTGCGATGGTGTATAAACAAAACCATTAAAAAGGAATTGTCCATTGATTGCCCATCTTTTATAAGAATAGGCCACACTCGCATTGGCTTTGTGTTGCGGAACATAAATCAACTGCCGGTCTGTTTCCTCATCCTTTGAAATAGTATAGGAATACCCTGACCTGAAATCAAAAATATGATTGTCCAGTTTTGCCTGCCAGTTCAATACCAATTCGGCACCGTAACTCTTTACTTTTGCTACATTGCCTGGTGTAAAGTTGCCATTTGTAGTATTTGGCGTCCATTGAATCATATCACGGATATCATTGTAATAAGCCGTAGCTGAAATAAAGACATTTTTAAACTTCAGCTGTTGGCCTATTTCCGCCTGGTAGGAATTTTCCGGTTTTAAATCCGGGTTGCCAAGGTTGTCCCAATACAAATCATTGAACGTTGGTATTCTGAAATTTCTGGATCCGTTCAAAAGCAGACTATAGTTTTTTGTAAGGTCCAAATGGGTTCCGAGCGCAAACAATAACGGACTCTTGTAATTGTCTGTCAGTTCTTTCCTGACACTGGCTTCATATCCAAATTGCTTCAAAACCTGATGTTTAGCCAAAAGCGCCACCGACCCGATTTCGCGTGTATTTTGTCCAATTTGTATCCCTGTTCCTTTAGTCTTCGTATAATCAACAATCGCATTGACTGAAAGTTTTTTATTGATTGTATAATTGAGGTCGTATTTTGAAATGAACGTTTCCGCTTTCGAAGTTTCAAACAGTGTTGTCTTGGCATTTTCAAAATACTTGTATTGCTCACCTACAAAGGCCACTTTCAGTCTCGAAGTCCATTTATTAAAGAAAGCATCCCATTCCAATAAGTTTCTGGTATTCAGATCCTGGTATTTGCTTTTGGATTTTGCCGCCAATGTTCCAGAAAAATGACGCTCTCCTTCAAACAATTGGCTGTACAATTTAAGGTAATGCGAATCGCTGATCTTATAACCAAAATTGGCATTGACACTTGTATTGTAGTATTGTCCATTTTCATTGTATTTTGCCATCCCGGGATACCGATAATCATTCTCCGAACTGTTTCTCGATATACTGGCATTCACACTCGTTTTTTCATTCGCTGCCAAAATCTTGTAGTGCCCGCCGAAAGTATTGTAACTGCCATAACCCAACTGAAGCGTATTTTCTACTGTGCTCTTAAAACCCAATATATTATTGAGATGCACGCTACCGCCAATGGCACTGCTGCCGTATACCACACTGCCGCCGCCTGCCCGTACCGTAATTTCGTCAAAATCCCATGAAGTGATGGTATTGAAATCGGTCTGTCCGTTAAGCTGCGAATTGATATTGATGCCATTCCAGATGACCGCGGTCTGCTGTGCTGTTGTTCCTCTGAAAGATGGTGAAGAAACCATTCCAAGTCCGTTTTCCTTAAAATAAATAGCCGAATTATAATTGAGTAAAGTTGTAAGTGAAGTAGCATTTTTTTCGATAATAGAATCGTTGAGTACTGCAACCGATTGGGTACGGGAGAAGTTTTTAAGCTGAAAATCAGACACTGTAACTTCTTTCAGCCGGACAATACTATCCTGCTGCGCACAAACCAATTGGCACAACAACAAAATCCAAAATAAAAACAGCTTTTTCGCAGTCATAATTTCAGAACCTTTTTCCCGAAGGCTCGATATTCGTTTGGAATAAAAGGCAGGTCTCCTGGCTTGCGTCCTGTTGTTTACCTTCCCGTTTTTCAACAGTGGTTTTGTAGATAACAACAAGCTTTATAGCGTACAGTTGCGGGAACAGCTTGGGTTTTAAACCCAATTCCCTTTTAATGTGATGGTGAAAAATACCATTCACAACCTTAATTCGAGCGCAAATGTAATACTTCTGTACGGAAATAAAAATAAATTGATTTTTAAAATTGAATACTTATACCTTTGCACTTTCTGAAAACCCAATTGTATGAAAGCCATTATCATTGCCACTTATTTTTCACTTTTTATCGTCTTATTTGCCGGTTGCAAGCAAAATGACGGGACAGAAACTAGCTCAAAAATTACCGCTGAAAACCAAATACGCTATGCTAAAGGACTTGCAATTTATAAATACAGTGGTTTTTCAGTAGTAAAAATTACAGATCCATGGCCTAAAGCAACCAAAGCTTATACTTATGTACTTCAGGAGAAAGGAACTGTCATTCCAGACAGCCTCAAACAACATACTATTATTATCCACATTCCGCTGCGATCGATAGTTGTTACTTCAACCACGCACATCTCATCGTTGGAAATGCTGGGTGTAGAAAAGACGCTGGTTGGTTTTCCGGGTCTTGATTACATTTCTTCGGAGAAAGTCCGCACACGCATTACTGCCGGAAAAGTCCGTGAACTAGGAAACAACCAAAGCCTCAATACCGAAGTGATTATTGATCTTCAGCCTGACCTTATTGTAGGATTTGGTATCGACAATAATAATCCGGCATTGGACAACCTGCAAAAAAACGGACTCAAGATAATGCTCAACGGTGACTGGAATGAGCAAACGCCGCTTGGAAAAGCCGAATGGATAAAATTCTTCGGGGCATTGTACGGACTTGAAAACAAAGCGGATTCACTATTTACAGGTATCGAAAAGGAATACAAAACGACTGTAACTTTGGCAAAAAAAGCAACCTTCAAACCTACTGTACTTGCAGGTGCCATTTATGAAAACCAGTGGTACCTGCCACAAGGCAACAGCTGGAGCGCAACATTTACTAGAGATGCTGCGGGCAATTACATTTGGAATGGTTCTAAAGGTACCGGAAGTCTTTCCCTTCCATTTGAAACTGTCCTTGAAAAAGGCAATGATGCCGAGTTCTGGATCGGTCCCGCGCAATACACATCTCTTGCCGAAATGACTGTCGATAATCCACATTACAATCAGTTTTTAGCTTTTAAAAAGAAGCAGGTTTACTCTTTCAGCAGTAAAAAAGGGAAAACCGGCGGAATCGTTTTTTATGAACTTGCGCCCAATCGTCCGGATCTCGTGCTTAAGGACATGCTTGCAATCCTGCATCCTGAACTAATGCCCGGCTACAAATTGTTTTTCTTTGAAAAGCTACAATAAAATCTAACGCTGTTGATACACAACAAACGCAATACGACCCTTTTTTTTCTGCTTCTTATCGGAGTGGTATTGCTGTTTGTTGCCGATATCAGCTTTGGATCAGTAACTATCCCTTTTCATGATATTGCAGAAACGCTTACTGGCGGCATGGCTTCCCGGGACACATGGGAATATATCATCATCAATTACCGGCTGCCAAAAGCTATTACTGCGATATTAGTCGGAATGGGTTTATCTGTGAGTGGTTTGCTGATGCAGACCTTGTTCCGCAATCCACTTGCCGGTCCATATGTGCTGGGTCTAAGTTCGGGTTCGAGTCTGGGTGTAGCCTTTGTTATTTTAGGCGCGGCTTACCTGCCCGGATTTTTGGGAAGTGTTTTGGTTTCATCCTACGGAATCATTGTCGCCTCATTTTTAGGTTCACTAATGGTTTTGCTGGCGGTGATGTTGGTTTCCCAAAAACTGCGCGATACGATGGCAATATTAATTGTAGGTCTTATGTTTGGTAGTTTTACAAGTGCTTTTGTTGGCGTACTTACGTATTTCAGTACCGCAGAGCAATTGCAGAAATTTACATTCTGGTCGCTTGGAAATCTGGGTAACCTTTCATGGATTTCCATTACCATATTGGCTTTTGCAGTGGGCTTAGGGTTATTGCTCAGTGCCATCAGCATCAAACCCTTGAACGCATTGCTACTCGGCGAAAATTACGCGAAAAGTATGGGGTTAAATTATAACAAGGCACGCTTTATCATTATTCTCTCCACAAGTATTCTCGCGGGGAGTATCACTGCCTTTGCCGGACCTATTGCCTTCATCGGACTTGCCGTTCCCCATATTGCCAAGCTCGTTTTCCGTACGAGCAACCATGCTGTATTATTTTGGGCAACCTTGCTTTTTGGAGCGATCATCATGCTTTTTTGTGACATCGTTTCCCAATTGCCGGGCACTCAGCTTACTCTTCCCATCAATGCGATTACTTCTATCATAGGTGCGCCTGTAGTCATTTGGTTATTGGTCAACAAACGAAACAGGCTGATGTAATGGAAAACAAGATAATTTTACAGACGCAAGATCTCAGCATCGGCTATACCAATAAAAAGCATGATTTTCCGGTTGCCGCGAACATAGAATTGCAGCTTGAAAAAGGCCAACTCATCGCTCTTATTGGAGCTAACGGGATTGGAAAATCAACACTCTTACGTACGCTGACAGGCATACACAAACCCCTTTCTGGTGCCGTCAAGCTACTCGAAAAAAATCTCAGGGATTTTACGGCAGCCGATCTTGCCCGACAAATGAGCCTTGTACTCACTGAGAAATTACCACCAAGCAACCTGACCGTATTCGAACTCGTGGCTTTGGGACGGCAGCCTTATACGAACTGGATCGGAAAATTATCCGAAACTGATCTTGCCAAGACTAAAGCTGCCATTGAGCTGACGCAAATCAGCCATCTGGTGGATAAAAAACACTATGAGATCAGTGATGGCCAAATGCAGAAAGTACTGGTAGCACGCGCTTTGGCACAGGATACGCCGCTTATCATACTTGACGAGCCTACTACGCATCTTGATTTATTGCACAAAGTGTCGCTTTTCATGCTGCTCAAAAAACTCGCGCATGAAGCCGGAAAATGTATTTTATTTTCGACTCATGATATTGACCTGGCCATACAACTCAGTGATGCAATGATTGTAATGACCGAAACGACGGTCGTTCAGGATACGCCTTCGGAATTGATCAGAAGGAAATTGTTTGACGCGCTGTTTGATGATGAAAATCTGGTTTTCGATATGGAGAAATCCAAATTTATTTTTAAAAACTTGTAATCTTTTCGGCACAGCTTGTTTTATCTTTGGTTACTAACTTCCAAAAGATGAAACACTTTCTACCTATCGCATTGCTTTTCTGCATCACTTTCGTTGCTGCACAGCCCATTATTGAAATGACCCCACAGGGATTTACACCGGTTGAACTCACGACACCAGACAAACCTTTTGAGAAACTGCTACAGGCATCGAAATCCTGGGCTGCTTTTTACAACAAAAAAGGACATGATGTCTTCGATGTGACTGATAATTCATTGTCGGTACAGGCGTTGAAAGAATATGCTTATATTGATAGAAATCTTGGTGTTACTTACGACTACAATATCATCTACACGCTCAAGGTGGTTTTTAAGGAAGATAAAAAATACACCCTGACTTTTAGCGTCAAGGAAATTTATTCGGGTGAAGTACTTACAAAAACAACGGTTCCGGATTTTTTTACGCCCGAAGGAAAATTAAAAGACGATTATCCTGAAGTCAAAGAATCACTGCAGAAAACAGCAGAGCGCATTATAAAATCTTATGCCGATTATATCTCGCAATAACTATTTACCTTTGAGCAGATTGATGCTGACCGTCGCAATCTCAGAATCTGGAAATCTCCTGAAGATTTCAGGGTCAGGAAATAAGCCCGCTTCCGAAGCCACTTTATTAAATACTTCAATTTCCACAATATACTGGTCCGAAAAGCCATGAGTTGCATCATATGCAGTAGCGGCAGTTTTCCCAAGATTAGCAGCCGTTAAAGCTGGATCAATGGTATGGAGTTCAATCAGCAGCAGGCCATACTTACTCACATAAGGCGACCATTTCTGAAGGTGTTCATACAAATTGTCTTCTACCAGATTGTTGCTGATGCGTTCTCCGCGATATGCAAAGGCACCAGTTGATTCACTCACTCTTTGCGTCACTTTTTTAGGATGTTCCCAAATGCGGTTGTGGTCCAGAAAAGTCCTTACATTCAGTAGGTCTTTAAGTTCAATAGTATAATTGTCCATCAGGTCACGTGCAAGCAAATCCGGCCGGCCGATGTCACCCCAGATTACCTTTGCCCAAATATCGGCTTTTACAAGGTTAGCGCGCGTTACTTTCAGGGCTGCCTGGTTGTAATCGGCACCAACTAAAAATAGCGGATATTCGTCGAGCATTTTGCCGCGCAGTGTCTGCCGGTCGATCACTTCGAAAATATGCTGTAAAAAAGCACCGTTTCCGCAGCCCATATCGAGTATTCCTTTAGGCTGTTCTTCAATCGGAAGGTTAAAAAGGCGGATGAGGATCTCATCTACTACTTTAAAATAAGTATCGTGCGCACCGCCACTGCCCCAAACATTCATTTCTCGGTCTACATGAATCTCATCGCTGCCATCAGGTTGCATTCGCAGTACTGCAGGATTGCCAAACATCAGTTCGTCAATTCTTGCGAAAGTAGGCAGATAAGAAACCGTCACACCATAGGCTGAAGCCCTTTTTGCAAAAAACAATCCGGTTTCTGTAAACTGGTAATTGCCGTTATTTTCGTTGAACCAGCCGAGATGCGTAAAGAAATCAAGGATTTTTACAAACAGTTCAGGTGATTTGTGGTATTCTTCAGGGCGGAAAGATATTTCCATAAAATATTTGTGAAACATACCATTCATACCCAAACGAACCAATGTAGGTCCGACGAGAAAACCCTCCACATGCTTCAATATCTGGTGCTGTATTTTCAGTGCAGATTTATCTTCATACCATACGATTCCGTAATTATTTTTGTATTTTTCAAAAATGGCATTAAGCATTTTGAATGGCGCTTCTTCAAAAAGCCTCGGATGGAATTGTGTAGAAAAGTGCAATAATTCCACAACATCCTCATACAAGTAGAACAATGAAAAAGCAATCCTGCTGTTGTCATTAAGGCTAAAGCTGATCTGCTGTGACTTATTATCAATATGGTAATCCAAAAAACCCTGAGAACACAATATGCGGAGCCCAACATTAATATACCCTTCATTTCCCTTAAACTCTGAGGTGATTTCTGGAAGTGTAGCTTTCTCTTTTTCGAGCAGGTAATCAAGAATTCCTTTCTTTTGAAGCGCAACCGCAACGGGAGCTGTTGCGAGTCCGTCGAGATGCCTGAATATTGTACTTCTTAGTTCATGTTTGTTGGTCATGATAAAATTATAGTGTTTACCAAATATATGAAAATTGCTACAATCAGCGCGCTATTTGTCTTTTGGCTTCGCCGATAACAAAGGCACAGGCATTGGCCAAATTAAAACTGCGAACCAAAGGCGAAATCGGAATTTTGAGATGGTTGGGAAATAAGCCGAGTACTTCATTACTGAGCCCTACACTTTCCTTGCCGAAAACGAGCCAGTCGCCATCACGGAATTCATTTTCGAGATACGATTGTTGCGCGTGCGAACTCATCAGGAAAACACGTGACTTATCCGGAATTTGCGCTGCCCATTCCGACACATTTTGGTATTCTTTCCAATCCAGATGCACCCAGTAATCGAGACCCGAACGTTTCAAATTTTTATCTGAAATGACAAACCCAAAGGGATGGATGAGGTGCAGCCTGCTTTCGGTACCAACACACAAACGTCCTATATTACCTGTATTATTAGGAATTTCCGGCTCTACTAAAACAATGTTTAACATAAGTTATGATTGATTATCGTTGATTTTAAATTCAGTAACAGGAACAACAGTTCCGGCCTGCATATTGCCAAGGCATATGTTTCCAATGCGAACCCTTACGAGACGCAGGGTAGGAAATCCAACAGCAGCGGTCATCTTGCGAACCTGTCGAAATTTTCCTTCTGTTACAGTTACCGATACCCAGGATGTCGGACCATGGCGTTCATCACGGATTTTTTTTCCACGATCACCAAATTCGGGAGCCGTTTGGGGTATAAAGACGCGACAGGGCATGGTAGTATATTTTTGGCCGTTAAAACCAATTTCCACGCCTCTGCTCATCGTGTCTGCCGCTTCTTGCGTCATAACACCATCTACCTGAACATAATATTCCTTTTCTACTTTTTTACTGCGTACTCTTTCACTTTCCTTGCCATCCGTCGTAAGCAGCAACAGTCCTTCAGAATCCTCATCGAGACGGCCAATAGCCATTGTTCCGGCGGGAAAATCATACAATTCACCCAGCAGTTTTTTTTTGCGTTTAAGCTCATTAACAAACTGACTCAGATAACCGTAAGGTTTGTGGATGATGAAATGATAGTGTTGCATAGCGGCTTGACAGTTGTATTGCAAAGATAGTTTTGTTGATAACATCTTATCCTATTTTAAAATGCAAACATTGCAGATTAATAAATGAAATGATAGAGCGTATGTAAACGCAATGTTAAATGCAATGGCATTTCCCTATAAAATGCGTAACCTTATATAAAAATAGCAATTAATTTAAAATACAATATCATGGAAAACAAAGATCTGGAAGATAAAAAGATAAACAATGAGCAGTCACTCAACGAAGGTTTCAGCGGCGAAAATATTGCTGCTGATTATAATCCGGCGGAACTAAAATCTGAAACGGAAATCGATGCCAACGGAAATGCCGTCACGGTTCAAAGAGCAAGGAATACAGACAATACGGTCTCTAACGACACACCCGAAACAGGCAGAAACTGGAATGAAAATGAAAGCCTGAGCCGTGAAGTTTCTGCAAAAACCGTAGAACATAAAGACCGGAATTCAGACATAGCTGCCAACCGCTACCCCAACAGCCATCCTGACAATCATAAAAACAGAGGCAATATAAAAACTGAAGAATAAGCGACGAGAGTTGCCCGTCATGCCGCCATCCAAAAACAAGTATTTGGATGGCGGCATTTTCTTTACAAGAAAAACTTATATTTGTTTGTTAATTCTACAAAAATCATGATTGTTTTAGCTGTCCTTGTTTCTAATAAGGACTTTAACCGGGCTACTAAAAAAAGGAATCTTATTATTCACCGGATATTCACTACAATATGTCACAAACGACAACTTATACGCACAAACTGACTGCCTTTTTCTCCATCATTAAACAATCTTTGCAAGGCAAGGAAATAGATTATACGAAAGGCAGTATCCGGATTTCAGTGTTACTTTTGGCTATTCCGATGATGCTTGAGATGATGATGGAATCAGTCTTTGCCCTGGTCGATCTTTACTTTGTAGGTCATCTTGAGGAGAGCAGCTTTGCTATCCAGACTGTTGGCCTTACCGAATCGGTACTGACGATCATCTATTCACTGGCGATCGGTATCAGTATGGCTGCCACAGCAGTCGTAGCGAGAAGAATTGGTGAAAAAGATCCTGTAGCGGCAGCCAAAGCAGGAATGCAGGCTATTGGAATTGCCGTTGCGATTACGCTAATCATTAGTATTGCAGGTGTTTATTTTGGTACCGATATTCTCCTACTAATGGGCGCTTCACCCGAAGCTGCGGCACATGGTACGCCTTTTATCCGAATTATGATGGGCGGCAGTGTTGTCATTATGCTGCTTTTTCTTATCAACGGAATTTTTCGCGGTGCAGGAAATGCGGCCATAGCGATGAAAAGCCTTTGGATCGCTAATCTTAGTAATATTATTCTCTGCTCTGTTTTTATTAATGGGTTTGGACCGATACCTGCTTTCGGGCTGACAGGTGCCGCAATCGCTACCACTATTGGGAGAAGTATTGGTGTCACCTACCAGTTATTTCATTTATTCAATGGAAAAAACATCTTAAAAATTAAATTAGCCTATCTGAAACCAGATTCTGAACTGATTAAGAGTATTGTCAAAATTGCCTCGCCTGCAGTATTGCAGTTTGTGATTGCTTCGTGCAGCTGGATCTTTCTGGCACAATTGGTGGCGACCACCGGAGGCGATCATGGTTCAGCCGGCTACCAGACCGCCATGCGCCTCATGATGTTTTTCATGTTGCCTGCCTGGGGCTTGAGCAATGCTGCTGCGACATTGGTTGGGCAAAACCTAGGTGCCAATGAAGTGCAGCGTGCAGAAGACGCGGTTTTAAAGACTGCCAAATACAATGTCATTTATATGGGATTAGTGATGCTGATTTCATTACTGGCTGCCGAAATATTGGTTGCCTTTTTTACCAATGATGTGAAAGTCAGGGAATATGCCGTAGAAGCTGTTCGCGTGATTGCGTTGGGTTATGTATTTTACGGCATTGGAATGGTTATGATCAATGCCTTTAATGGAGCCGGAGATACATGGACACCTACAAAAGTAAATCTCGTCGGATTTTGGCTCTTCCAGATTCCGCTCGCCTATTTCCTTGCCAAAATTCTTGAAATGGGTCCGACGGGTGTCTTTATAGCCATTCCAGTCGCAGAAACGGGTATTACAATTGTAAGTTATGTGTTGTTCAAAAGAGGAAAATGGAAAGTGATTAAAGTATAAAATGCAAAACGCCCGAATCTCTTCGGGCGTTTTATTTTAGTTTTTGCTTTCGATGTATTCTGTCAGCGCTTCGGTATTGGAACTAAAACTAAAAATATCGTTAAGCTTAAAGTAATTTTTTGGTTCTGTACAATAATCATAAGAAAATTTCGCAAGTTCTAATTTGTTGTCTTCAAAACTGAAAGCTTTACACAACTGGATAATCTGAGCTGTATTGAGGCAATTGGCGGCAACAATTTGTTTGGCAGTTTTAAGCCTTACATCCTCAAAAGATTGCTTCTTTAAAGATGCCAGAGCACCTGAGAAATCTGATGGACCCATTGCCATACGTCCGGGACAGGCTTTAGTTACCGGCTGGTGATTGTGGCCGTCATCATGCCCGTGTCCGTCATGGGAATTATGGTCGTGTCCGTCATTGATGTTCACATTCATATTAATGCCTAAATTAACATTGGCGCCCATATTTACCGCAGGGCTTGGTTGTGGCTGGCCGTAATGAACGACATAAACATTGGCTGGAGGAATATAACCTTGTCGCACGGGCATCATCGAAAAGAAATTGATCTTCCTCTTTGATTGGTTATTTTTATCTGTTTTGATTTTGTAAGTCACATCCTGATAGATACCATCAGCATCTGTCATAGCAATGTAATTTTTTGAAATTTCCTTAAGTCCTTTATCCGCGAAAATAATTTTCCCTTCATAATAAGGTTGGTTAAGGTCTTCTATTCTGATGTTTGTCTGGGGAATGTCATTCTGTTGTTCTCCATTAAGTATGAGGAAGAATTTATCACCGCTTTCAGAAAACACAGTCAGATGTCCGACAGGTCCGGGCTGGGCAAATGCCAAAGTCGTAAGGAATAAAAACAAGAAGGTAATTTTTTGGTACATAATAGATTCGTTTTTGGAGTTAATTGCCGGATTGTTTTCAAACATGATGCCATTATTCCGGACGCCGTAAATTTAAAAATTGCTTTGGAATTTCATCTAATCAAATGTTAAAAAAAACCAAATCGAAATTGTATAATACTTTATACAAATTGTATAAATTTCAAATAGCACTGTCTGAGTAATTTAGTAAAAAAATAAAACAAGTCTTATCCTTAATTCAAGCATCATGAAAAATATAGCACTCATTCTTTCCGGCACCGTTTTTATTTTTTCGGGATATTATTTTGGAAGCAACCTTAAATATTCTACCGACCTGAATTATATTGTTTATATGCTAACGTGGTTTGTACTGGTTCTTATTTCACTTATTGGAATCATTTACAATGTGCCTGCCTTAAACAACAGAAAGAAACGTTTTAGAAGCCTCATTTACAACAGCTATTCTGACAGAAGAATCAAGCACAAAGAATTTGATGAAAAGTTCCACATTCTAAACTAACCCTCTATATATATCCGGTTCATAACCAGAAAATGGCTTACATTAGTAAGCCTTTTTTTATAGCATAAATCTGGGCAAATTCATTATATTTACTTTTCACAAAATCATTACAATGAACGCCACGATTATTACCATTATTACTTTTATCATCGCCTTAGCCATTGGCATATTTATAGGTAAACTTATTTTTTCAGCCCGTTTTCAGTCGGATAAAATTGGATTGGAGGAAAAACTGATTGGCCTGAATTCTCAATTTTCAATTTTAAAGGAACAGTTTTCCAATGACCGTCAGGCTTTTGACAAACAGCTTCACACAGCGCATCTGGAAAAGGAAACGATCCGGAATGAAAAAGACAGCCTTGCCATCCAGCTTACCAAAAAAGAAGTCGATTTTGAAAACCTTTGGGAGCGCAATCTCGAACAGAAACAGGAAGTAGAAAAGCTTCAGGAAAAATTCACCAAAGAATTTGAGAATCTTGCCAATAAGATCCTCGAGGAAAAAACCAATAAATTTACCGAACAGAATAAAGAAAACATGAAAAACATCCTGTCACCGCTACAGGACAAGATCCATTTATTTGAGAAAAAAGTAGAAGATACCCATAAAGAGAGCATTGATTATCATGCGGCACTTCGCCAGCAAATACTCGGATTGCGTGAGATGAATGAGCAAATGAGTAAAGAAACCCTTAACCTCACAAAAGCATTGAAAGGCGACAGCAAAATGCAGGGAAACTGGGGAGAACTTGTATTGGAACGCGTACTTGAAAAATCCGGACTGGAAAAAGACCGCGAATATTTTGTTCAGCAATCCCATACTAATAATGACGGACTGCGTGTTTTTCCTGATGTTGTAATTAACCTCCCCGACGGAAAAAAAATGGTAGTCGATTCTAAAGTATCCCTAACGGCCTACGAAAAATACATCAATGAAGAAGAGGAACTGTTGCGGAATGCTTTTCTTAAAGAGCATGTAAATTCTATCAGGCGGCATGTGGAACAGTTGGGAGAAAAGAATTACCATGACTTGTACCAGATTGAAAGCCCTGATTTTGTATTGCTTTTCATTCCGATAGAACCCGCATTTGCTATTGCGCTCAATGAAGATACGGCATTATACAATAAGGCATTTGAACGCAATATTGTTATAGTGACTCCATCTACACTACTGGCGACTTTAAGAACGATCGACAGCATGTGGGCCAACCAAAAACAACAGGAGAATGCCTATGAAATTGCACGACAGGCAGGTGCACTCTATGATAAATTTGAGGGATTTGTATCCGATCTCGTGAAAGTTGGCAACAAAATCAAAGATTCCAAGACAGAATATGACAATGCGATGAACAAGCTCGTGGATGGGAAAGGAAACCTCATCACAAGTGTGGAGCGATTAAAAAAAATGGGAGCTAAAGCCAAAAAATCGCTACCTGAAAATGTACTGAGACGGGCTGAAATGGATGAAAACGAACTATTAAATTAAAACTACATGAAAAAAGTACTGGGTTATGTTGCAACAGCACTATTTGTAAGCATTGTTGCTTATTTTGCCTTTGTCTATTATGCTACTTATAGTGAAGGTGTCAGAGCTGGCGAACTGATCAAAGTGAGCAATAAAGGAGTTGTTTTTAAAACCTGGGAAGGCGAAATGAGCCAGGGCATTTCAGGAGCGCAGATTTTCCAGTTTTCAGTATTAGACAGCGACCAAAAAGTCATAGATGATTTAAAAACATTTCAGGGACAATATGTAAAAGTTACCTATCTTGAACGGTACAGGACTTTTCCATGGTGGGGCGACAGTACATATTTTGTCACGAGCGTTGAAAAAGAACCTTCTCCCTTTAATCTGAGATAATGGGCGAAAAATTCAAAAAGGTACAGGAATCTTATGTCACTATTGCTGAATTGATGCTGCCCTCGCATACCAACTTCAGCGGAAAAATACACGGTGGCTATATTTTGTCTTTAATGGATCAGATCGCTTTTGCGAGCGCTTCGAGATATTCCGGCTATTATTGTGTTACAGCTTCGGTAGACACGGTTGATTTTTTGAACCCTATCGAGATTGGCGAACTCGTTACGATGAAAGCTTCAGTGAATTATGTGGGGAAAAGTTCAATGATTGTAGGCATCCGCGTAGATTCAGAAAACATACAGACTGGTGTGATCAGGCATTGCAATTCTTCTTACTTTACAATGGTCGCCAAAGATGAAAATGGAAATAACGCCACAGTTCCGGGATTAATCCTTTCCAATAAAGAAGAAGTACGGCGTTTTTTTAACTGCCTGAAACAAATTGCATTGAAGAAAGAAAAGAAAATACATGAGTCTGTTTTCGACTACAGCTCGCCGGAAGCCTTATCCCAAATGATGAATTACAACATCCGCTTAGAAATTATATAAATTTCTAAATTTTAACTATATCCAAATCAGGTTCGCAACTATTTTTTTATATTTTTGGATTATTAAGTCAAAATTTATGAAAAAACATTACCCTTCCCTATCTCTTTTATTTATTGCATTTATTTTTGTTGTTTTTTCCTGTTCAAAATCAGAAGATCCCATTTATATTCCCGTTGCTCCGGTATCTCCGGTAACTGTAGATTTGACAAAAGTTCCTTATGAAAAATTATCTGAGTATCAATTTTTTGAAGGTGAACTTAAAGACCAAATACCCGCTTTAGACGTACTCCCGTTTGAGCCTGCGAGCAGTTTGTTTACTGATTATGCGCAGAAAAAACGCTTTGTCTGGATACCCAAAGGCAAAAAAGCCACTTATAAAACTGATGGTACTGTTTTGGAATTGCCGGTAGGTTCGGCACTAATAAAGACGTTCTATTACAATAAGGTTCAGCCTTCAAATACAACCCGAATTATCGAAACACGGGTAATGATCCGAAAATCGACAGGCTGGATATTTGCCAATTATGTGTGGAATGAAGACCAGACTGAAGCCATAAATGACCTCAACGGAAGTTTTACACCCATAGAATGGAAAAATGATAACAATGTGATTAAAAGCACGAATTACCGAATACCATCAGAAGAGCAATGCATTGTTTGTCATAAGATCACTCAAACCGTCAATGGTGTGGATGCCGCCATAAATGTTCCAATCGGAATTAAGCCACAGAATTTAAATACCAATTATAATTATGATACTGGCGCAAAAAACCAGTTGACCGCATGGATTGAGAAAGGTTATCTTGAGAATAATTTCAGCCTGCCCACATCAGAAAATTCCACTGTTGATTATAAAGATGCTTCAAAATCGCTGGATGCGCGCGCTCGTTCTTACGTTGACATCAACTGTGCGCACTGCCATCAGGACAATAGGATTTGTTATTATAGACCAATGCGTTTTGCTTTTAATGAAACTGCCGGGAACCGCACCAATATGGGTGTTTGTGTCAATACAGCCGACATGCAGGGTTTTTCTCCTTCATTGGGGAAAATTGTAACTCCCGGAAACAAGAACAGGTCTATGATGTATTACCGTTTAAACACCACCAATCCAACCTACAGAATGCCGCTGCATGGCCGAACGGTTATTCACGATGAAGGAATTGCGCTGATTGAAGCCTGGATCAATTCATTGGCGCCTTGCAATTAATAAGATTAACACATCCATTAAATTGAATAAAATGAAAAAAATTACTTTATTACTGATGCTGTGTGTAGCATTTCCATATGCCTACGGACAGAATTCCTGCGAAGCTCCCGCAGTTGTTACAGGCCCGGGTCTTTATTCAGTCGCCGGACCGATAAATGGCAGCGCGGCTACTCTTATTTGTGCTGATAATGGACCCGTTGAAGAATTTCCTGCCGCCGCAGAATGGTATGCTTATACGCCATCGCAGGATTTCACTGTAACTATTACTACGAATATTACCCAGAATAACCCAAGGGTTGATACCCGGATACACGTCTACACCGGAGCATGCGGTACGCTCGCCTGCCATGCGGGAGATGATGATTCCGGTCTGGATTTTTCTTCATCAGTTACTTTTAATGTTGTGGCAAACACCACTTATATCGTTGCGTTTGACAATAAATGGAGTTCAAATGCTTTTACCTTTCAATTGATAGAAAATGCAGTAATAGTACCTATTCCACCTCCGGTATCTTTTACAGCGCAAACCATTTCTACCGTTTTGAACTCTCATTATAATAGTTGTGCCGTAGATATGAATAATGATTCCCGGGACGATCTCGTAGGTGTTGATGTAAACAATATCCGCATTAACTATCAAAATCCTGACGGAACTTTCACCGTTAGGGATTATCCAACGACCACGGCCAATTTCATGCCTGAATGGAGCATGGCGGCAGGTGATTACAATAAAGACGGCTATAACGATTTGCTTTATGGCAGCGGAACCGGATTGACATTCATGAAATCGAACAGTTCCGGTTCTGCTTACACAGAAGATAGTCCGGGGCAATATATTTTCTGCCAGCGCACCAATTTCGTAGACATCAATAATGACGGAAATCTTGATGCTTTTTCATGCCATGACGTGAAACCAAATGTTTATTATATCAATGATGGCACAGGTCACTTTACCTATTACCAATCGGGTATTACTCCTGGAGCTTACAACCTTGGCGTACTGATGACCGGTGGCAACTATGCTTCACTATGGAGTGATTTTGACAATGATGGTGATTCCGATTTATTTATATCTAAATGCTCAGGGCCACCGTGCGAACTCCACAGAAATGATGGCAATGGTGTTTTTACAGACATATCTGCAATTGCACAGATCAATGTAACACCGATACAATCGTGGTCTTCAGCAGTCGCGGATTTTGACAACGATGGCGACATGGATATTTTAGTTGGTGCTAACGGCGGATCCGGAAATAAATTTTTCAGGAATAATCTTGATAAAGCCAACAATGTTGAAGAGGCATTTTCAGATATTACAATAGGTTCAGGTTGGGATTTAGACATTACGAACAATAGGGATTATATCGCTTATGATTTTGACAATGACGGATTTGTGGATGTAATGGGTGGCGGAAATAAGATCATGTATAATAGAGGAAACAATACATTTGCACATGCCAATTATCCGGGAATGAACCTTGGTCCGATTGGCGATTTTAACAATGATGGTTTTCTTGACATCCAAAATGGAAATAAGATTTATAAAAGCCAGGGTAACAGCAACAAATGGATTACAATCAATCTGCACGGCATCCAAAGCAATAGTAACGGAATAGGCGCACGTGTGGAAATTTATGGCGAATGGGGGAAACAAATCAGGGATGTGAGAAGCGGTGACGGTTTTGAATTCATGAGTTCGCTGAATGTGCATTTCGGAATCGGAGCTGCGACTGCAATTGACAAAGTGGTTGTAAGATGGCCTTCAGGAACGGTTGATACTGTATTAAACCCTTCTCCCAATCAAAATTTAAACGTGCGTGAAGGCGATTTCCTTCTTGCGGTTAACAATGCAACAGCCACTACTTTCAGCATTTACCCGAATCCGGCGAATGATATGCTTCACATCCAGTCCGGACAATCCGTTACATTTAAAAGTGCCTCGATTTTCGATATCAGCGGAAGAGAAATTCAGGATAAAGAATTACTGACGCAATCTGTGGATGTGAAGTCATTGCCTGCCGGATCCTATATTCTGGTACTCAAAGACCAACAGGGAAATCAGTTTTCGCAGAAATTCCTAAAGAAGTAAATATATGTTATCTATGAAAAACCTGTCAATTGGCAGGTTTTTTTATAAATAAAATTTCGAAGAATACAAGCTTATAAATTATTTCAAATCTACTTTATAGAAGGAGTTCAGCTTGTCGAGATAGAGTATTGTTTTGGTATTATTCGCATTTTCAGCATACATCAGTTCAAATTTGGCACCATACACCAATTCCTGAAAAGTATAGGAAGTACTGGCAGCAACAGTAGTACTGAACATATCATCAAAAGTTTTTACAAAGACAAGGATTTCACCTTCAGCGTTTCTGAAATCTTCTTCACCAAAGTTGTATAACGGACTGCTCTCAGTAATGGGATGCACCAATGTCCAGCTCAGCGAAAGCAAATTAATGCGCTGCAATTCAAGTTCGAGGGTATAGAATTTATTGGTCATTTTACCATTTTCTTCCACGGTCATTCCAAGTGTCATTTTGGCTTCCGCATCAGTCAGCCTTGTATTTTTATACGGCGTCATGCGCAGCATTAGTGCCGAACCTTCTTTGTATGGCGAAATAAGGGCATTATGTGAAAACTTAAGAAATGCTGTAGGCTTGCTAAATCTTCCAAAGAATAGGCCAGTCGCAATGGCAAAGCTCAGCAGTCCGGTTAAAGCTTCTCCAGCCGCAAGCGCGCTAGTCATGAATCCATTCGGACTAATGTGTCCGTAACCAACTGTCGTAAATGTCTGTGCACTGAAAAAATACGCCTTCCCGAATTTAAGCCATTCAGAACCACTCGGATCAATCCCGTCAAGATACTCTACACCAATCAGATAATAAACACAGGCAAAAATAAAATTAACGCCAACATAAAACGACAGAAGGATTCCGAGGAATTTCCACCTCGGCATATCAATCATAGTATGGTACCAACTGATTCGGCGCAAAAAATGCATGCCTGTTTTCTGTATATTCGCAGAGCCGTCTTTATTGATAAAACGACCGCCATAGCTATTGGCATTGGTTCCGAAACCAGAATTGATTTCTGCTTTTGCTTTGGAATTGATTTTTTTTAACAAGGCCATTTATGCCGTACTTATTGCTTGATTATTTTTCGCGCCGCCACTCCACTTCCATTGTCGATAGAAAGAAAATAAATACCGCGCGCATATCCGCTGCAATCCACTTTTATAGTATTGCCTTTTTCGTTGGATCTAAAAATAAGGTTTCCTAATACATCGTAAATACTGAAATTGTTGATTGGGGTATCTGACTGAATGGTCAGCATATTACTCACAGGATTGGGATAAATTGTGATAGCGTTCGTACTTGAAAATGACTCAGAAGCCAGTACCGTACTGTTGGAAATAGTCCAGCTTGAAGCGAGGCTGTTGTCAAGATCGGTACTAATTAATTGCAGATAGTTTCCGTTCCCATCGGCATTTGGCCATGGCGCATTGTCAAGATATTCCACAGCATCAATGGTATTACCAAAACCATCGGCCAAAACCAGTTTCTGTGTACTATTTGATAGATTTCTTGTAAATTGTCCGAAAGCTGCTACGCCATACTTGGATTGGAATGTTGCCGTGTTACTGGCTAAAAACACACTTTGACCGCCAGCGATAGTACTGGCATTGGGAAACTTATAGCTGATGCCTAATTCCCTGAAATAAATCCCTGTCAAATCGACTGTTGTTGTTTCGGTATTTTTAATTTCAATAAATTCCTGGTCGTTGCTTACAGGAAAAGGAGTGGAAGTTCCCGGATTGTAATTTATTTTATTAATCACCAATTTCGGAAGTATTATCGTATTGCAGGCCGAGAAAGACCCAACGTGACTGGTAATCCAGTTGATCCTTAAATTTAAAAAAGACTTGAGATTGTTGATTTCTGAGGAATGGTTGGGGATGGTTTCCCATCTTGCATTTTCCCTCACAATTGCTTCGCTGATGCGGCTGACGGTATTGTCGATAAACGCAACGAGGCTACTGTGTTTTAATGGCTGCCCGGTTTGTGTTAACTGGTTCCATCGCTTGGACAAATAGCATTTATAAGTGGAATTATTGAATAGATCGGTCCAGAATTTCGGCCCTTCATTACCGCCATCAGAAAATTGCCATACATTGGTTTTACTTCGGTCATATCCATAATCAAATAAGTCATTGCCATAGGTTAGATTAAAATCCCAAATGGGTCCGGCGCGCAATTTCCCATTCCTGTCTTTATGGTAAAACGTACTCATTTGATAGCCATCGGCATTGGATGACAACTCGTTCATGATCATAAAATCGATAAAACTGGGCACATCTATAATCGACGGATAGCCATTTGCAAGACTGATATTGTTGTTGTGCGAAGTTGTCTCCAAGCTAGTAAATTGCCCATGGATGTAAGAATCCTGCTGTGGTGTAACTTCTTCGGGCTTAGGCAAATCATGGATAAAGTTTGAAGCCCAGGCATAGGATGGCATTTCCCATGCAATAGGATCACCGCCTGTGGTCTTGTCAGATTTTGTGATATAACCACCTGTAACATTGGGTGTGGAAACATCGGCAGTCGTGATTTTGAGTATGTTTACGCGATTGGTGTCTGCCTTTATTTTTTCCTGCAGCAGGTACAATCCCCTGTAATTTCCATTAATGACCACTTCACAGAATTCTGTACGCGGCGCATAATTGCCCAATTGCCGTGACAGGTTGTAGGAAAGGTAATCCCGAATCAATGATGGATCAAATGCAAGGCCGTTTAACACCCAGTCATTTTCGCTCGGCATACCCAATAAGCCAACATTGTTGTTACTGGTATTGTCTGCCTGTACCGTGGTCAATCCATATCCTTTCTTGGGCAAATCCTGCGAGGTAGAACCTCTGATCTCAATATTGATGCGTCCATTATAATTTAAGAAAGAAGGCGTATTCTGGTCGGTCAAGTAATTTCTGGTTCCGTCCGGTCTTTTGATGATTTTCATGGAAGCGAGTATCCTCGGATCATCTGGAATAGGCTGGCTATTATCGGTATTAATGATAACTATTGGCAGGTTACTATCGGTAAAAACCTGTGAATGCGATTGCAATGATAAAGACAATAATGCGATTAATGCAAGATGGTGGTATACTTTTATTCTTTTTATCATGGGACTTATTTTTACCAAATGTAAGTATAAGTTGTATAGTAAAAAAACGGAGGATTCATTTCCGGATGCGAATCCTAAATTTACTATATTTGAAGCTATATTTCTCGGTAACAACAGCATGAAAAAAAGAATACCCTGCATTTTAACATTCCTGTTTCTGATTTTCATGATCCTTCCGATTGTTTCCTGCGGCAGTGCGCCAATTTCAGAAGACCGCATTTCGGATTTAAAAAATGATGCTGACGGTATTGCCTTTTTGGTATTGAAAATGAAAAAAGACAGCCAATCTGCTAGAAGCGACATCACGCTGCTTAGCAAAACACAAACTACGGGGAGAATTAAAAACAGTGCAGACAAACCCAATTCCAAAAACTATCTTACGATTGAAGTCCTGGACAATAATGTCCTTTTCCAAACCGTCTTCGTCAACCATCCGCTTTATAAAACTGTCGAATATACTGATGAAAACAATCAACTGACTTCTAAAAGCATCACTCTAAATGAAGCTGAATTTTTTGTCAGGCTGCAAACGAAAAGCGGACGCACAAAGGTTCGAATCTATGAAACCACCTTACAAAATAACGATAAAAACATTGTAGCTACCTTAAAAATATAATTATGCGACAAAACTACCTTTTCCTTTGTATTGCTTTATTTGGATTTTATTGTGTTCAGGCACAAACATTTGATGTAGAAACGATACAAAACAATGGCGATTCCGACAAGCTGATCAATATCGTCATTATGGGCGATGGCTACACAGCCGCTCAACAGTCTGCCTTTATCTCGAAAGCGCAAGGACTCAGCAACTACCTTTTTACGCAAACACCATGGGCGAATTATAAAAATTACTTTAACGTATATGCGATTAAAGTCATTTCAAATGAATCAGGTGCCAAGCACAACAATACTTCGAGTGATTGTAACCTCGCCTCACCATTGGTTCCTGTTTCCAATCCCGATAATTATTTCGGTAGCCGTTTTGACAATTATGACATTCACCGACTTATTATCGCCACCAATGCAACGCGTATCGCGAATGTACTGGCAGCCAATCTTCCCAATTACGATGAAGTTATCATTATTGCCAATACGCCTTATTATGGAGGAAGTGGCGGCACTTATGCAACAATCACAGCAAATAGCTCCGCGAATGAAATCCTGGCGCACGAAATTGGCCATACGTTCGGACCACTGGCCGATGAGTATTATGCCGGAGACATCTATTTTGATGAACAGATCAATATGACCCAGCAATCAGATCCTGAGCAGATCAAATGGAAAAACTGGCTTAATTCTGATGAAGGAATTGGAATCCATAACTATTGCTGTGGAGGCAATTCCGCATTGTGGTCAAAGCCAACCAATTTCGGTTGCAAAATGCAACAATTAGGACTTCCCTATTGCGCCGTTTGCAGGGAAGGCATTATTGAGAAAATCCATTCGCTTGTCAATCCGATACTGAATTATACGCCAACAGCCACTACCGTTAATTCTGCCGATTCATTTATTAATTTTAACCTGACTGAATTACTGAAGCCGATTCCCAATACACTCGAAATCAGCTGGCAGCTTGACGGAGTTATTTTGGACAACAATCTCGAAACGCTGCAGCTTGACCAAACTTCATTGCCGGTTGGGATCCATACATTGACTGCCAACGTTACAGATGCCAGTGAGTATGTGCGTACCGACAACCACGCCAGCATACATGTCAATTCTGTTACATGGACGATTGACCGGTCGGCTCTTGGTGTTAGCCTTACTTCATCAAAAAACAAAATGGCCTTTACTGTATTTCCGAATCCTTCGTCAGACATCGTCAATTTTGTCATCGATATGGATAAAGACAGCACACTCTCTATCGAAATACTGACAACCGATGGGAAAATTGTCCAACAATATGCAACACAGAAAATCAGTAAAGGAAAATACCAGGACACATTGCAACTTCAAAACTTGGCGAGCGGAACTTATGTCATCGCATTTAAATTGAATGGCACCGTTTATCCTAAAACCATTGTAAAACATTAATTCGATACATTGCCGGAAGGTATAAAAATCCGCAATTACCAAATAATAACCTAAACCTCCTGAATAATAATTAGCCCTATTTAAATTGAAAACATCTTTTACATTTGTCATGATAATTTAAATAAAGGGATTTTGAAAAACACACATACTCTAACGTTATTTCTTTTCATGTTAATTGCCAGCGGAGTATGCCATGCGCAACAGGTTCAGGCAGATTTGAAAAAAGCACTAAAAGAAGCCACAACAGATACTGCCAAAGTTAATGTTTACAACAAACTGGCAGATCAATTTAAAAACAGTGCTCCGGATTCTGTTGCCTTCTACGCTAACAAGGCAGCTTCGCTTTCTACTTCAATAAAATATACTTTAGGCAGTGCAAACGCAGCCCTCAATACAGGAAACTTTAATATCCTGACAGGAAATTATGATGCCGCTTTGGCTAGTTTTAAAAGTGCACAGCACAAATTCGAATCATTATTAAAAACACAGCCTGCAGATAAGGCGTTAAAAAACGGAACGGCTCGTGCCTTTGCAAGTGAAGGCATCGTCTATACGCAGCAAAGCAATTATTATATGGCTTTGGAGAACTATCAAAAGGCATTGAAAATATATGAAGAAATCGGGCAAAAAACCAATATTTCTAAAGCACTTAACAATATCGGAATTGTATACAAATCACAATCAAATTACCCTAAGGCATTGGAATACCTAAAGAAAGCCCTCAAAATTCAAGAGGCGATTGGTGAGGAAAATGCTGCAATTACACTTACTAACATTGGTGTTATTTATTTTGAAACGGGAAAAAACTCCGATGCACTGCATAACTACAATCGTGCGGCAACCTTATTCGTCCACATCAAAAATCCTGTCGGACTGGCACTTCTCGACAACTATCTGGGTGATTATTATAAAAAGCAAAATGATACCGCCAACGCATTGGATTATTATAAACAATCGTTAAAACTGTATGAATCAGTGCAGAATAAGTTTGGCGCTTCCCTTGCATTGTACAACATCGGAAAACTGTATTTTGACCTAAAGAACTTCACCGAATCCATGGTTTATGCCCAGCAATCATTAGCTTATGCGAAGGCCATCGGTGTGCTGGACCAAACGTACCATTCAGAAAAACTTGTCAGTGACCTGTATGCGGTTCAGAATAATCCCGATGCTTCCTTTGCGCATTATAAAAATTACATTGTAGCGCGTGACAGCATCAACAATCAGGAAAACAATAAAAAATTCGCAAAGGCAGAGATGAATTTCGAATACCAAAAGAAAGAAGCTTTGCTGGCGGAACAAAACAAACGGCAGAAACAGTTTATCATTTTTGCTGCCTTAGGCACTTTACTCCTTATCATACTTGTACTCGTTATTTACAACCGCATGCAGGTAAAACGAAGGCTGACGCTTCAAAAAGAAGTAGCCGAATATGAGCAGAAAGCATTGCATTTACAAATGAATCCGCATTTTGTGTTCAATTGCCTGGGTGCTATTTCGAGTTTTATCGTACAGAACGGTACCGATTCGGCTTTAAAATACCTGTCTAAATTCTCTAAACTGATGCGGCTTACACTTGAATATTCTAAAGGTTCGCTCATACCGATTGACAAAGAAATCGAAAGCCTTCAAAATTACCTCGAACTCGAACAGCTTCGTTTCAACAATAAATTTGAGTTTCATATCGAATCCAGTCCAAAGATTGAATTCAACATGGGTTTGCCGCCATTATTAATACAACCTTTTGTAGAAAATGCTATTCTTCACGGTGTGGTTCCAAAAGAAGGCAACGGCAGGATTGATGTGGATTTCGATGTTAAAAACGGCCAGTTAATTTGTACCGTTTCTGACAACGGCATCGGCTTGACTGAGTCCAAACAATTAAAAGTAGATTCTGTTACCGCACACAAATCCATGGCGATGGAAATTACAAAAAAACGCCTTGAAATCATGGAATCGGTTACTTTGAAATCGGCCCAAATTGAAATAGAAGAGCTAAAAGACAACCAGCAATCCGGTACGCGTGTGACCTTGCGTTTGCCAGTACAATACATACCATAACCCCAATATCTATGATAACAGCAATTTTAATTGACGACGACATCCATTTGCGTACCGGACTGAAAGCACTTTTAGAACGCTATACGAATGACATTGCGATTATTGGGGAAGCCGACAGTGTCAAGACCGGAATCGCAGCGATAGAAAAACTCCATCCGCAGGTAATATTCCTCGATATCCATTTGGGCGACGGAACCGGGTTTGACATTCTGGAGAAGCTTGCAAAAACAGGCGGGAAAATCAATTCGCATATTGTTTTTATCACGGCGCATGAGCAATATGCTGTTAAGGCATTTAAGTTTAGTGCTCTGGATTTCCTGCTAAAACCTGTTGATTTTGAGGAATTGCAGCAGACTATTGATAAAATAAAAGAGGCATCCGTAAAGAACAATTCTTTTGAGCATATCGATTTGCTGCTTGAAAATATCCGGAAAAAAGTAGACAATTTTAAACGGATTGCACTTTCCACAAGTGATGGCATTCATTTGTTTGATGTTTCAGATATCATCCGCTGTGAGGCAAAAATCAATTATACGCAGTTTTTTATTAAGAACCATAAGCCGGTATTGATTTCGAGGACACTTAAAGAATATGAAGAATTGCTGGCAGGCCACGGATTTGAGCGCATCCACCAATCACACCTCATTAACCTGTCCTATCTCAAATCCTATATTAAGAATGACGGCGGTTATGTAGTCATGGCAGATAATACCAACATACCGATCGCGCAGAGCAAAAAAGAAAAATTACAGGAACTGATTAAGGCACTCTAAAAATAGCAACCATGAAACAATCTTCCAATATTAAAACCAACACCATGAACAAAACATTATTGCTGCTTTTGCTTTTTACAGGTATGGCAAGCGCACAGATTATTAATTTTCCTGATCCTGTTTTTAAGGCTAAATTATTAGCGGCCGATGCTTCGAATAACATTGCATCGAACTTTTTTGGTCAAACAAAGATTGACACCAACAACAACGGTGAAATTGAGGTGAGTGAAGCTGTTGAGATTTACAGCCTTAATGTTTCGGCTTCGGGAATTACGAATTTAACGGGAATTTCGGAATTCACAAGCCTCCAGATATTGAATTGCGAAAACAACCAACTCACCACGCTCGACGCTTCCAATTTATCTTCGCTGATCGTTTTAGTTTGCTCAAACAACCAGCTTACCTCATTAAACATTAGCGGAATGTTCAACCTTGAGGCGCTGGAATGCTCCACTAATCAATTGACGACAATGAATGTAAATGGTTTGGGCCTGTCGCGTCTTCGCGGATTGAGTTGCAGCAACAACAAGATTACGTCAGTAAATGTCAGCGGTGTATCGACACTCGAGAATTTGAGCTGTTCCAATAACTTACTCACCGCACTAAACGTTAGTGGATTGGGTAATTTAAAATCAATTAGTTGCGGCGATAACAAACTTACTGCGCTCAGTATCGCGAGCCTGAGCCGTTTAGAGATCTTATGGTGCTACAACAACCTGCTTGCAACACTGAATATTACCGGTGCAATGACAAGCCTGCATGAGCTCAATTGTTCGACCAACCAGTTAACGGCTTTAAATATTCCTACGGCGGTTAATCTTGAAATCCTTCGCTGCAGCGGAAATCAGTTGACAGCACTAAATACCACAAACCTGGTCAGGCTGAAAATATATGAGTGCGGCAGTAACCTGATGCCAACACTTAATGTAACCGGTTTGCCCTTACTCGAGTATTTAGACTGCAGCCAAAACAAGTTAACTTCGCTCACGGTTGCCAATTTATCTAATCTTAAAGGTTTGGGATGTAACAACAACCTATTGACAACAATTGACTTTACCGGACTCAATAATTTGGAAAATTTGGGCTTTGGATACAACGCGTTTCCTACGGCCGATCTGACTATGATGCCCAATCTGAAGGAAGTTTCCTGTTACCACAACCAACTCACATCGCTTAATATAAGCGGGTTGGTAAAACTTGAGCAGATACTGTGCATGAATAACCTGTTGCCAACTTTAGATGCAACCGGATTAACCAATCTAAAAACGCTATGGTGTGACGAAAATAAGCTTACTTCAATAAACGTCAGCGGGCTTTTGAACCTTGCGCAATTCTCGTGCAGCGACAACCTGCTACCAGCACTTAATGTAAGCGGACTGACGAAACTTTGGGATTTTAGTTGCCAAAACAATTTATTGCCAACACTGGACGTGAGCGGATTAACAAGTCTGATCAGTATTAGTTGCGGTAAAAACTTACTGACTGAACTCAATGTAAGCGGTTTGAACAACCTCGCCACGCTGAGTTGTTTCGATAATTTTATTTCGGAGCTGAATGTTAGTGGCTTAACCAGTATTCAGAATTTGTACTGCGCGAACAATAAAATCACAGCACTCGATCTGACCGGTTTTGTGAACCTCAAAGGCCTCGATTGCTCGAACAATTTATTGTCGACACTTGACGTGAGCGATAGCCACAACTTTGCTGAAAACTTTGGCGTAAGCTGCCAGTTCAATTTACTGACAACGCTTTTCGTAAAAAACGGCCAGAACGAATATGTCAATTTCAATAACAATCCTAATCTCACTTATATTTGTGCCGATGAAGGCCAGATCGCCGACCTGCAATTGGCATCAACCTGGAACAATCCAGCTACCGTTATAAGCTCTTATTGCTCCTTTACGCCAGGCGGAAGTTACAACAGCGTAACCGGAACTGCGCGTTATGATTTGAACAATAACGGCTGCGAAGTCACCGATATTAAAGCTAATAATGTACGTTTCGATATGAGTGACGGAACCATTTCAAGCGGAACATTTTTAAACAATACAGGCATCTATGAGCTGTTTGCCGGAATAGGCAATTATACGCTGAATGCCAATTTAGAAAATCCCGCTTACTTTAATATTACACCCACAACAACCACACATCAGTTTCCGGCATTGAACAGTACGGTAATCAATCAGGATTTCTGCCTTACTGCCAATGGCCCTCATAAGGATGCCGAAATAGTTTTGTATCCTACCGGAGTTGCCCGTCCCGGATTTGATGCGCAGTACAGGCTTGTATACAAAAACAAAGGCAATCAAACTTTATCCGGAAGTATCAATTTGGTTTTTGAAGATGCCGTAACCGATTTTGTTTCTGCTGATCCGGTCGTAGAGAGTCTTGCTATCAATACACTAACATGGAATTATACCAACCTATTGCCATTTGAAACCAGAACTATCGATTTGATCCTGAATATCAATTCCCCAGAAGAAACACCTGCTGTGCATGCGAACGATGTTTTACATTTTACGGCAACAATGAATCCGGTGGCCGGTGATGATTTGCCTGCTGATAATATTTTCAATCTCAACCAGATGGTTGTCAACTCAATGGATCCGAACGATATTGCGTGTCTTGAGGGAGAAAATGTGGCACCTTCCGAAATTGGAAAATACCTGCACTATGTAGCGCGTTTTGAAAATACCGGAAACCATGAAGCAGAAAATGTGGTGGTTAAAGTAATTATCGACAACAATAAATATGATATCAAATCATTGCAATTGCTGGATAATTCTCACCCTTCGTATGCTAATATCACAGGCAATAAAGTAGAATTTGTTTTCAAGAACATCCGTTTGGCACCTATCGCCGGAGATCCACCGGTAGGCGGCCATGGTACTGTACTGTTCAAAATTAAAACGCTGCCATTGCTTAATGCCGGAGATGAAGTGAGCAACAAAGCCAACATCTTCTTTGATTACAATGCCCCGATTGAAACCAATGATGCCCGTACTATTTTTGCCCTGTTAAGCAAACCCGAATTCGTAAAAGACGAGAGCATTATTTTGTATCCTAATCCGGCGCGTGACTTTATCAAAATTGATTGTGACAACTCCATCCAATTAATTGAATTGTTTGATATCCAGGGAAGAATCCTTGAAACGATCATTGAAAATAAAAATACCTCAAGTGTTGATATTTCCGGCAAAGCCAAAGGCGTATATTTTGTGAGAATAACCACTGAAAATGGTAAAAAAGTAGAAAAAGTGATTAAAGAGTAGATAAGTTAGGGTTAAATTTTTTTTAAGAAAGAAGCTTCCTCCGGGAGGCTTTTTTTATGGTGTGTTTTGCTCTAATATATTGAAATTGGATACGAACCGGAGACTTTCACACAGCATCAATTTCACGTAGCTTTAATTCAAACAACTCTTTTTCAAATGCCAACATTTGCTGTTTTACCTGTAGCTCGAATAAAACCACAGCCGCTTCCGTTGCCATCGATTTTGATGTTTTACTGCTCAGGATCTTCAGGAGTTCTGTTGCAACAGATGACTGGCTAATTGGCTGCTCTTCCAAAAGGCCAACCAGCGGAATCATTTTTATTTGTGCAGCATGCTTTTTTTTGGCAAAAGTTATTTTTTTGGCAGTCAATGCCTGTTGGTATTCATTTTCACGAAGCAGAATTAGGAGCTTTTGCTTCAAACCCTTTTGTTGGTCAATTGAGATCGCCGCTTTTCTATTTTCTCAGATGCCTTCACATGGGTTAATAAATCTGCGAGCAATAGTGTTGCGGCTGAAGGCAAATTTCCCTTTCCCAATTCATACATCGACCATTGGCTGCGGCTAATGTGCAACAGCGAGGCCATTTCGTGCTGGGTTACGCCCAATAAGGAACTGATTGAAGATTTTCTTTCCATCGAATAAATGTTAGCATTTTTTTCAAATCAAAAATTTTGCCGCAATTTTTCAGGCAATTTTTTCGCAATGAAAATTTTGCCGCAGTTGTTGCGGCATTTTTTTCATTTGAAAAAAATTGCCGCAAAAAATAATGGTCTGTTTTCAATGAATATAAAATGAATGGGGATTATTGCAAAGAAACACAAATCCACAAATTCATATCTAATTCATGAACTGTGGCTATTCTAAGTTTCAGACTTTAATCTTTCATCATTCGTCTTTCATCATTCGACTAATCCCTACTTACTCAGATACATTTTCCTTCTCGAATACAGCTCATAAAACTGGTCGTCTTTCAAATCATCAATAAACAATATGCTTTCACCGGTAGATTTCATTTCAGGCCCAAGCGCTTTATTGACATTAGGGAATTTACTAAAAGAAAAAACAGGCTGCTTGATCGCAAATCCCTTCAATTGTGGGTTGAATTTAAAGTCGGTTACCTTATTCACACCCAGCATCACTTTCGTTGCATAATTCACATACGGTTCTCCATACGCTTTTGCGATGAAAGGCACGGTTCGGGAAGCGCGCGGATTGGCTTCAATTATATAAACCGTATCATCTTTTATGGCAAACTGTATATTGATAAGCCCGACAGTCCGTAAAGCCAAAGCGATTTTCTTTGTATGGTCCTTAATCTGCTGCATTACGAATTCGCCTAAATTAAAAGGCGGCAAAGTGGCATTGGAATCGCCCGAATGGATTCCGCACGGCTCAATATGTTCCATAATTCCGATAATGTAAACATTTTCACCATCACAAATCGCATCGGCTTCGGCTTCAATAGCGCCATCGAGATAATGATCGAGTAATAATTTGTTCCCCGGGATATTTTTGAGCAGATCAATAACATGCTCTTCCAGTTCCTGTTTGTTGATGACAATCTTCATTCCCTGGCCACCCAAGACATAGGAAGGACGTACCAGCAAAGGAAAGTCAAGTACATCAGCCAATGCTGAAGCCTGATCGGCATTTTCAGCAATACCAAACTGAGGGAAAGGAATTTTTAAATCGGTCAGCAATTCTGAAAACCTGCCTCTGTCTTCTGCCAGATCTAATGCGTCGAAGCTGGTTCCAAGAATTTTTATACCATATTTTGATAATTTTTCAGCCAGTTTCAAAGCCGTTTGTCCGCCAAGCTGAACAATAACACCTTCGGGTTTTTCATGTCGGATAATGTCATAAATGTGTTCCCAGAAAACCGGTTCAAAATACAATTTATCGGCGGTATCGAAATCAGTAGAAACGGTTTCGGGATTGCAGTTGATCATGATGGTTTCATAACCGCATTCTTTTGCAGCGAGTACACCGTGAACACAGGAATAATCAAATTCGATTCCCTGCCCGATCCTGTTCGGACCTGATCCCAGTACAACTACTTTCTTTCTGTCGGAAACAATACTTTCATTGGCAACATATTTTCTACCATCGGCAGTTTCAATTTCCGCTTCAAAAGTAGAATAATAATAGGGTGTTTTTGCGGTAAATTCCGCAGCACAGGTATCTACTAATTTATAAACCCTGTTGATGTTTTTTTCTTCACGCAGTTTGTATACCTGACTTTCAAGACAGCCCATCATGTGGGCAATTTGCCTGTCGCCATAACCTTTTTGTTTGGCTTCAAGCAGTAATTCTCTTGGAAGTGTATCTATATTGTATTGCGAAATTTCCCTTTCCAGCATGTACAATTCCTCATATTGCCTAAGGAACCACATGTCTATCCTGGTTATTTCGTGTATTCTTGACAATGGAATCCCCATCGCAATAGCATCATAAATAACGAAAACGCGATCCCAGCTTGCGAAGGTCAGTTTTTCTATAATCTGCTCATAATTTTTATAGCCTTTACCGTCGGCACCCAAACCATTTCTTTTAATTTCGAGTGACTGCGTGGCTTTGTGTAAGGCTTCCTGGAAGGAACGGCCAATTCCCATGACTTCGCCAACTGATTTCATCTGTAATCCTAACGTCCGGTCAGAACCTTCGAATTTATCGAAATTCCAGCGTGGGATTTTCACGATAACATAATCTAAGGTCGGCTCAAAAAGCGCAGAAGTCGATTTGGTAATTTGGTTTTGAAGTTCATCAAGATGGTAACCCAAAGCCAGTTTGGAAGCAATTTTCGCAATCGGATAACCGGTAGCTTTTGATGCCAAAGCGGAAGATCGGGAAACCCGCGGGTTGATTTCAATGGCAACGATATCTTCTTTTTCATCGGGCGAAACGGCAAATTGCACGTTACATCCGCCGGCGAAATTCCCAATACTGCGCATCATTAGAATGGCCATGTCGCGCATTTTCTGGAAAGTACTATCTGATAAGGTCATTGCCGGAGCCACTGTTATAGAATCTCCGGTATGGATGCCCATTGGGTCCATATTTTCAATTGAACAGATGATCACCACATTGTCATTTTTGTCGCGCAGCAATTCGAGTTCGTATTCCTTCCATCCAAGCAATGCCTTGTCAATCAAGACTTCGTGGATTGGCGAAGCTTCCAAACCTCTGGTGAGCAATTCATCGAAATCTTCTTTTTTATGAACGAAAGCAGCGCCGGTTCCGCCCAATGTAAAAGACGGACGGATCACGAGTGGAAAACCAAATTCCTGCGCGATTTCTTTTCCTTTAAGAAAAGACGTAGCTGTTTTGGCTGGTGCCGCTCCTACTCCGATTCTTTCGAGCAATTGTTTGAACTGTTCCCTGTCTTCAGTAATGTTAATGGCATTGACATCAACGCCGATTAATCTTACACCAAAATCTTCCCAGATTCCTTTTTCATCAGCTTCGAGGCAAAGATTAAGGGCAGTCTGGCCACCCATGGTTGGAAGGACAGCATCAATTTGCGGATGTTCTTTTAATATTTTTACGATCGATTTAGTGGTCAGCGGCAATAAATACACATGATCGGCCATAGTTGGGTCGGTCATGATGGTTGCAGGATTGGAGTTAATCAGGATCACTTCGATACCTTCTTCACGTATGGAACGTGCCGATTGCGATCCGGCATAATCAAATTCACAGGCTTGTCCGATGACGATTGGACCTGAACCTATGATGAGAACAGATTTAATGGAATTGTCTTTTGGCATTTTGTAGTTAGTTGTTGTGTTAAATGTCGAACGGCGAATGACAAACGGCGAACGAAGAAATAGGGTTGTTATAGCCTGGATTAGCTTCTAATAATCATGATAATCAAGAACGCCATGTTCCTTTGACATTTGTCATTCGACATTCGTCAAACGAAACGACAAGTTATAAAAAAAGGCGGTACTAATTAAAGTAACGCCTTGATATCTTGTTCGTGAAAACATTATTTTTTGTGTCTTGGTTCAGAAGATACAGTCAATTTGTGTCTTCCTTTCGCTCTACGACGCGCAAGCACTTTTCTTCCATTCGCAGAAGCCATTCTGTCCATAAATCCGTGCTTATTTCTTCTTTTTCTTTTCGATGGTTGAAACGTTCTTTTGCTCATTGCTTTGTATCTTTAAAAATCTTTATTTAAAATCGGTGTGGTTTTTTTTGAAATTCCTTTCGTTATAACCGGGTGCAAATATACAAAGTCTTTTTTTTCTGGCAAGCAGTTTTTAAAAAATATTTCCAATTCCTTTTATTATATTTGCGCACACAAAAATACAACATTATGTTCCACAGAAATATTAAATTAATACTTGCCGCTCTTATGGTTATTGCTGGTATCTGGCAGATGGTTGAAGGCTATATCGGCAATGGGATTTTCCTGATTTTATTGTCGGCTATTCCAGTTTTTCTCTATTATAAAAATGAATTTATTCTTTTGGCATTTTTAAAACTCAGAAAACAGGATTTTGCAGGTGCAAAAAAATGGCTTGCGTATATTAAAAACCCGGAAACGGCATTGGTGAGAAAGCAACAGGGCTATTTTAACTACCTGCACGGCATCATGCTTTCGCAGACCAATCTGATACAAGCGGAAAAATACTTTAAAAAAGCGATTGAACTGGGCTTGAATATGGACATGGATCTGGCTGTTGCCAAATTAAATCTTGCCGGTGTTGCGCTAACGAGAAGACGCAAACTGGAAGCGACCAATTTATTGAACGAAGCCAAAAAACTCGATAAGCAAAATATGCTGAAAGAACAGATCACGATGATGAAAGAGCAGATGAAAAAAATGTAAAACTGCATTTTTTAGCTCTATATAATTGAAAGCCATCTTTTTACTGATGGCTTTTTTAGCATAAAATAGTATCTAAACGATTTTTGTATTCTTATTTTTGTTAAATTTGACTCTATTAATCAACAATTTAACGATTATGAGATTAATTATACTTCTTATCACTTTGGTTATTTCCCAAAATTCTGTTTGCCAGGAAAAGCCAATTTATTTTTCGGATGCTATCAGAAGTAACATCAAAAAATACAATTCCAAAACCGACATTGAATTTGAAAAAGGGAACATTGAAAAAGGCACTGCCCTATTTGATTCACTCGTACAAAATAAACTGGTAGGCTCAAGGTTTGACGATTATTCTTTCAAGAGCATTAACAGCCGAAAAGTAAAACTGAGCAAAATTAAAAAACCGGTTTTTATTATTACGTATGCTTCATGGTGTGTGATGAATAAAGGCGAAATTCCCGCATTGAATAAACTGGCCAGAAAATACGACGATGACATGCAGTTTATTGTCGTTTTTTGGGATGTCAGGAACGACGTGAAGAAGATTTCAAGGCAATTTAACAGCAAGATTAAAGTTTGTTATGCCAATGAATCTTACAGGAACGACGCTGCAGTTGTAGCTACACTAAAACACACGTTAGGCTTTCCCACTTCCTACTTCCTTAGCAGCGAACTCGACGTGATTGACATCAAAAGAGGCGGTATTCCCGTGCCAAAAAAGACCGCTTTTAAAAAGGCGGTTGAAATGAATTATGAAGTTTTTAATGAACGGCTCGTGAGTTTCCTCAATAAAAAAGAACTGGCTAAAGAACAATTGGCCAATGTGGAATAAAAAAAAGTGCTTTTTACAGCACTTTTGCTTTAATAGCCGCTTAACGGAATTTCAATCTGGTATGTCTTTCTGGAAACATTGAGCAACTTTTTGTCGCGCAGCCATGGATTGTGTATTTTGAGGATTTTGTAATTGATTCCCTGCGATTTCGCAAATGCGGCCAAATCGGTAATCGTACTGTCGACCATTATCTTTTTAGACGGAAGATTGACGTATAACTCCTCCGTATTGATTACAAATCCATATTTATCCGGGTTTTTCATGATTTCTTTTAATGCTAAAATCCGAAAAACATAGCGCGAGGTTTCCTCTGTGAGCAATAAATCATAATAATCAGTTACTTTCTGCATGTCGATTTGCTTGTTAACGCCAGTCATTCCGCCATTGTAAGAAGCCGCAGCCAATGTCCAGTTGCCGAAACGGGCTTTCGCGTCGAGCAAATATTTACAGGCGGCTTCTGTCGATTTTTCGAGATGGTAGCGCTCATCGACAATGTCATTGACTTCCATTCCTTTTTCGCGTGCGGTTTCGGGCATAAACTGCCACACGCCTTTTGCACCGGCAGGTGAAACAGCATTGACGAGATTGCTTTCAATTACAGCAAGGTATTTGAAATCATCAGGAACACCATATTTTTTTAAAATAGGTTCGATGACCGGAAAAGCGCGATTGGCTCTTTTGATCACGAGTAAAGTTGTCGCATCAAGATTCGCGTTTACTATCAGTTCGCGTTCAAAGCGTTCTTTTACGTCAGAGATATTCAATGGCGTACGTTCTCCCGCAAAATCAATTGTATCGGGAATGTATCTTTTTGATTCGATAACTGCCGGTTTTTTTTTGGCTTCGTATGAAGTTCCGTACATGAATGCCCCGCTTACTAAAACCACCGAAGCAATCAGGCTTATTTTTTTTATCCAGTTCATTTTCTTTCTTAATTTAGTATTGTAAACCTACAAAAATGGATTTATTTTATGGGTATTCGTTCATTATTATTTTTGGTAGATTATCATTGAGCCACCTGTATTTACTGAGGATCATGATATGGGTTCCGCCTTTTATATGGATACAGTTTTTGATGTATTTAATAGGAAAGACTTCGTCGGAATCGCCATGGATGTGAATGACATTGGGATCGATTTCTGTTCTGTCCCATAAAATCACATTGCGGATTGCCCAGCTAAAATAACGGTCATCACGCACCGAAAGAAATTTATCATACAGTTTCAATCGTTCATTGATTTTTTTACTAAAGGTAAACCGCGCGAGTTTTTCAATTTTATTTACAAGATCGGAAGGAATGAGTTTATAGGCTTTAAGCGCTTTTGTAATTTTCATCCTTCGCGGAAATTCGGCATTGCTTCTTACGCTTGAGATAATAATTACTTTTTTGGCCTTTACAAATTGTGCCATTTCCTGGACTAAAATCCCACCGAAAGAAACACCAATCAGGACAGGATTCTCATGGATGATTTTCTCTGTTATTCTTTTGGCATATTCTTGCAGCGTTTCATTTTCTATAGGAATTTCCCATTCCAGCAAATGCATCTCAAAGCGATCGGACGGCAATTTTATCCTTTCAAAAATAGCTGAACTTGCTGCTAATCCGGGCATAAAATAAACAGGTATTTTATTCATGTGCTTTTAACGATATGATAACAGCGTATCTATTATATAATGTCGAAATTTGTATAAAATTACTTTTTTGATTTGTAATGCATTTCAATTTATTGAAAAATTACCATGAATTTATGATGTGGCAAATATATTCTGCAAAGGATTAAAAGTCGTATCTTTGTATGTTCAAACAAGAAGGATAATTATGGAACCAGCAATCTCAATGGAAATCAAAGACAACACTTTTGCACGGCAATTTGAAACGATGGTAACTGAAGGATTGGTCTCTGTGGAATATTCTTTTCAGGAGAAAAAGATTTTTTTGACCAAGATTAATGTTCCGGATACTTTTTCAGATGAAGAATTCATCAATGAATTATTGAAAAACATTATGGCGATCGCTTATGAACGAAAATTAAAGGTAGTTCCGATTCTTCCCAAGATTGCGTTGTTTTTCAGAAAAAATTCGATTTATAAAGATTTATTGCCGCCGGGAATAAAAATATAAAATACAGACTTAGATTTTTCTAAGTCTTTTTTTTATACTTCAACTGACAGAAATTCCATTCTTACACTACCGTCTTCATCAATTTTTGTCAGATTGATGTCGTGTAATGTATTCACCAATTCCGGATTCCACGGCGTCTTTACTTTGACGTAGTTCTCGGTAAATCCATGGATATAGCCTTCTTTATTTTCACTTTCAAAAAGTACGGTTCGATGGGTTCCCAATTGGCTTTCATAAAAAGAACGGCGCTTTTTAACTGATAATCCGCGCAGCATCTTACTTCTTTTGGCCCGAACATTTGCGGGAACGGTTTCGTCCATTAGAGCTGCTTCGGTATTGTCACGCTCTGAATAGGTAAAAACATGCAGATACGAAATATCCAGATCGTTCAGAAAATGGTAGGTTTCAAGAAAATGCTCATCGGTTTCTCCCGGAAATCCTACAATCACGTCAACACCAATGCAGGCATGTGGCATGACTTCGCGGATTTTAGCAACCCTTTCCGTATACACTTCGCGCAAATAACGGCGTTTCATTTTCTTAAGGATATCATTGCTTCCGGATTGTAATGGAATATGGAAATGAGGGACAAATGTCCGGCTTCGGGAAACAAATTCGATGGTTTCATTTTTGAGCAGATTCGGCTCAATCGAAGAAATCCGAAGCCGTTCGATGCCTTCGACTTTATCCAATTCCTGAACGAGTTCCAGAAAAGTATGCGCGTGTTTTTTATTGCCGAATTCACCTTTGCCATAATCGCCAATATTAACTCCTGTTAAAACAATTTCCCTGATATTTTGCTCCGAAATTTCCTTTGCATTTTTGAGTACGTTCTCTAAAGCATCACTTCTTGAAATTCCTCTCGCAAGCGGAATCGTACAATACGTGCATTTGTAATCACAGCCATCCTGCACTTTCAGAAATGCCCGTGTCCTGTCGCCTATGGAATAGCTTCCGACGTAGAAATCGGCTTCAGCAATTTCACACGAATGCACTTCGCCCATATCATTCTTAGACAGGTCGTTGATATAATCGGTGATCTTGAATTTTTCTGTAGCGCCCAAAACCAGATCAACACCATCAACCGCGGCTAATTCCTCGGGTTTCAATTGCGCGTAACAGCCAACAGCGGCAACAAAAGCTTTATCATTGAGCTTCATTGCTTTTCTGACATACTGTTTGAATTGCTTATCGGCATTTTCGGTAACAGAACAAGTGTTGATGACGTAGATATCGGCTACTTCTTCAAAATCCACACGCTCAAAACCTTCATCCTGAAAATTTCGGGCAATGGTAGAGGTTTCTGAAAAATTCAGTTTGCAACCCAATGTATAGAACGCGACTTTTTTTCTGTTTTCCATAAGAGAGCGCAAATTTACATACAATAATCCGATTGCGAAAATTATTAACCTGCTACCTTTCAATATTTTGCATTATGCTCATGTTCTTCTTGTTGCAAAAAAATTAAAGGTTTCCTAAAATGATTGGATTGTTTTTTTAGTTGTGGTAAATTTAAAGTTCACTAAAATATAAGATTATGAAGACCAGAAACATTTTTGCCGTTTCATTGCTGTTTGGGGTAATGGTGGCAACTGCACAAAAAAAGATCGATCCTTCAGAATTGCCTAAAGAATCAACTGCTTTCCTCGAAAAACATTTTAAAGGAATAGGCATTCACCATGCGAAAAAAGATGCCGAACATGGCGAGAAAGGATACGAAGTGGAATTGACCAACGGGTTTGAAGTGGAATTTTGGAAAAACGGCTCATGGCGTGAAGTGGATGGAAAAGACAAACCGATACCAACGGAGTTCATTGCACCATCTATTGTTGATTATGTCCGTAAAAATTATCCCAATGAGAAAATCACACATATTGATTATGGTCACAAAGACGTCGATGTAGATTTGACGAATAAGATTGACCTCGAATTCAATAAGGAAGGGAAATTCATCAAGGCAGATAAATAAATCAAAAAAAAACCGCAATGTAACAGCTGCGGTTTTTTTATTCATTAGTTATTCTTTTCTCCATTTTTTTGTTTCCTCAAAAACATGCTCGAGAATTCGCGATTCTTTTTCATCAAATTCTATATGCCTGCGTGACATCACGATTTTTGCCGTTTCAAATGCTTTCTTAGTGATGTAGGTAGAAAATCCCGAAGCACCGCCCCACGAAAAACTAGGGACAAAATTTCTTGGGAATCCGCTGCCAAATATATTAGTGCTTACACCAATTACGGTTCCGGTGTTGAACATCGTATTGATGCCGCATTTGCTGTGATCGCCCATCATTAAGCCACAAAACTGCAATCCGGTTTTCTCAAATCCACCAGTTTCATAGCTCCATAATTTCACTTCTTCGTAATTATTTTTAAGATTGGAATTATTACTGTCGGCGCCAATGTTACACCATTCTCCCAGAACCGAATTCCCTAAGAATCCATCATGCCCTTTATTGGAATAACCAAATAAAACCGAATTGCTTACTTCTCCTCCAATTCTGCAATGCGGACCAACTGTAGTCGCGCCATAAACTTTAGCGCCCAATTTTACTAAGGCTTCTTCACACAATGCAAAAGGACCACGGATGATGGAACCTTCCATTATTTCGGCGTTTTTTCCGATATAAATTGGGCCTGTGGAAGCATTTAAAGTGACAAACTCTAACTTTGCGCCTTCTTCAATAAATATATTTTCTGGAGCAATGACATTGACACTTTTCGGAATGGGCTGTGACGTGCGGTCTTCGGTAAGCAGTTCAAAATCCTCGCGAAGTGCCGCGTCGTTCCTGGAAAAAATATCCCAGGTATGCGCAATGGAAAGACAGTCATTATTGTATTCCAAAATTTCGTAATTATCGAAATCGACTTCTTCCTGTGTTTCCTGCGTAAAAAAAGCAATGACTTCTTCGCCTTTGAAAATAGCCTGATTGGGTTCGAGATTAGAAACCATTTCGGCTAATACTTCATTGGGAAGGAACGATGCATTGATCATCACATTCTCCGCCATTTCAACCATCGGAAACTTCTCAGAAAGATATTCTTCGGTTAATGTGGTTGTGGTTGTTCCTAAATATTTTTCCCATTTTTCACGGATGGTCAATATTCCGACCCGAATATCCGCAACAGGGCGCGTGAAAGTGAATGGCAATAATGCGTTTCTTACCGGTCCGTCAAAAAGTATATAGTTCATTTTACTGTGTTTGAAGTTTCAAAGTTTGTAAAAAAAATCCGTTTGGCAATGCTGCCAGGTGTCAAAGTTTCATTACAATAAAAATAAAAAGCCCTCCGGATGCGGAAGGCTTTCTGTTATTTAAAACTGATAAATGATTATTTACCGTGTTTAGCATATTTGGTTTTAAATTTATCGATACGTCCTGCAGTATCAATAAGTTTGGATTTACCTGTGTAAAAAGGGTGTGAAGTTCTGGAAATCTCCATTTTCACAACTGGGTATTCAACACCTTCGTGAGTGATTGTTTCTCTGGTATCTGCTGTAGATTTAGTGATAAAAACTTCGTCATTTGACATGTCTTTAAAAGCAACTAATCTGTAATTTTCCGGGTGAATTCCTTTTTTCATGATAAATTTATTTTTCTTTGATAATTATAACTTGTTCTGAAGCTTTCCGAATAGAAAGGTATAAACGAATTATAACTTTTTATTTTACTTTATTATTTTGAGTGTGCAAAAATACAATTATTTTTTAATTATCAAATCTTTATTTGGTTTTTTTAAATCAATATCTGAATCAATTTTTACTGTCGGTAAATCGGGAATTGTTATATTTGTGGATTAATTTACAAAGATTTATTATTTATGGAAGCAATGAGAAAAAACGCAATGAATTATGGTCTGTTCCTTGGATTGACATCTATCGTTTTGACAACACTTATGTATGCGATTGACATCAATTTATTTACAAGTTCCTGGATTGGAGCGGTTAATTTTGTTATTGTGACAGGTTTTGGGGCATTTGCTGCTGTTAAATACAAGAAAAGCACCGGCGGTTTTATTTCTTTCAAAGAAGCCTTTACGTGTTTTTTCATTACAATCGTAGTAGGATTATTCTTGTCGACGCTTTACACCATCCTGCTTTTAAATTATATTGATCCGGAGGCAAAAACAATAATTTCTGAAAATGTAATCAAATATACCGTCGAAATGATGCAGAAATTTGGCGGAAAAGCTGCCGACATGAATAAAATGGTCGAAGAAATGCAGAAGACCGATTCTTTCGGACCTGCGGGGCAATTAAAAGGTTTTGCGTTTGGGCTTATCATTTACTGTATCGTTGGATTGGTTACCGCACTCATCCTGAAAAGGGAAAGACCTCAAAGTATTTAATTGATGAATTTATCCATCGTAATTCCGCTTCTCAACGAAGAAGAGTCTTTACAGGAACTCCACAACTGGATCGTTTCAGTAATGAAGGCCAACAATTATTCCTACGAAGTTATTTTTATAGACGACGGAAGCACCGATAAATCCTGGTCGATCATTGAACAGTTATCTATAGGAAATCCGCATATAAAAGGGATTCGCTTTCTAAAGAATTTTGGAAAATCACAAGCGCTTCATGCCGGTTTTGCCAAAGCGCAAGGCGATGTCGTTATTACCATGGATGCCGATTTACAGGATAATCCTGAGGAAATACCTGAGCTGTACAGTATGATCCTGAACGATCATTTTGATCTGGTTTCCGGATGGAAGAAGAAACGTTACGATGCTGTGGTTTCAAAAAACCTGCCTTCTAAATTGTTCAATTGGGCGGCACGTCAAACATCAGGAGTGGAACTCAATGATTTTAACTGCGGATTGAAAGCCTATAAAAATCTGGTTGTAAAGAACATAGAGGTTTCGGGTGAAATGCACCGCTATATTCCGGTTCTCGCTAAAAATGCGGGTTTTGGAAAAATTGGCGAAAAAGTCGTAAAGCATCAGGCACGGAAATATGGCGAAACTAAATTTGGCATGGAAAGATTTATCAACGGATTTCTGGATTTGATTACCATCTGGTTTCTTTCGCGTTTCGGAAAAAGACCCATGCATCTTTTTGGCGCTTTGGGCGTGGTGATGTTTCTCATCGGATTTATTTCTACCGGATTTATTATCGTAATTAAACTCATCAAATTATATTCGGGTTTGCCAACCATATTAGTCACCAGCAATCCTTTATTTTATATTGCGCTCACAACAATGATGATCGGAACGCAATTGTTCCTCGCCGGATTCCTCGGGGAAATAATTCTGCGTACAAAAAGCAATGAAGAAAGGTATAAAGTTTCGAGTGAGATTAATTTTTAATGATGGAATTAAAAGTGATACAGCATAAAACCAGTGTCACAATTTGTGATACCATTTTACTGATTTGGTAAATTTTGATGAATGAACTAGCCCTGATAGCAGTGGAAATCCTTTTTATCAAGAGATTTACCTGAAACGCAGTGGAAGGGAATTTCTTAATAAAAAGATTGCAGCGGAAAGCAGGATAAGCTCCTAAAAAAAAAATAAACAACTTTGAAGTTTAGAAAATGAATATAGCACAAAACATCTTAGACTCGGTAAACGAATGGCTAACGCCCGTATTTGATAATGACACTCAGGAAGCGATCAAGGAAATGATGACTTCGTCGCCTAAAGAACTGGAAGAGAGCTTTTATAAAAATCTGGAATTCGGTACCGGCGGAATGCGCGGTGTAATGGGTGTTGGCACCAACCGTATCAATAAGTACACGCTTGGTAAAAATACGCAGGGACTTGCTGATTATATGCACGAAGTTTTTCCCGATAAAGATTTGAAAGTCGCGATTGCCTATGACTGCCGCCACAACAGCAATACTTTGGCTAAAGTGGTTGCTGATGTTTTTTCGGCAAACGGAATTAAAGTCTACCTTTTTTCGGATATGCGACCCACACCTGAATTGAGTTTTGCCTTAAAATATTTAGGCTGCCAGGCCGGAATTGTATTGACCGCTTCCCACAATCCGCCGGAATACAATGGTTATAAAGTGTATTGGGAAGATGGCGGACAATTGGTTCCGCCGCAGGATGGCGAAATCATCAAACGCATTGAGGCACTTCGGTATGATGCCATCAAATTTCAGGCGAATGAAAGTTTGATCGAATATATTGACACCGCTATTGATGATGCTTTTGTAAAATCGACGATTGAAAATGCAAGTTTCAACACGCCTTCGCAGGCAAAAGAAAATCTCAATATTGTTTTTACTTCCTTGCACGGAACTTCGATAAAAGCAGTGCCGCAGACTTTGGAAAAAGCAGGTTATAAAAATGTACATATTGTACCTGAACAGGCAGAGCCGAACGGCGATTTTCCAACAGTGAAATCACCAAATCCGGAAGAACCCGAAGCTTTGACTATGGCTTTGGCACTTGCGGATAAACTCAATGCGGATATTGTAGTGGGAACCGATCCCGATTGCGACCGTTTGGGTGTTGCCGTCAGAAACACAGAAGGCAAAATGACTTTGCTCAACGGCAACCAAACGATGGTTTTGATGACTGCCTATTTATTGGAACAATGGAAAAAACAAGGCAAAATTAACGGCAGGCAATTCATAGGTTCGACGATTGTTTCTACGCCGATGATGCTGGAATTGGCAACGGCTTATGAAGTGGAATGCAAAGTAGGACTGACCGGTTTTAAATGGATCGCGAAAATGATCAAGGATTTTCCTGAGTTGGAATTTATCGGAGGTGGTGAAGAAAGTTTCGGATTCATGGTTGGTGATGCCGTTCGTGATAAAGATGCCGTGGCTGCCACATTATTGATCTGCGAAATCGCCGCTCAGGCAAAAGTCAATGGAAGTTCGGTTTACAAAGAATTATTAAACCTCTATGTTGACCATGGTTTTTATAAAGAATTCCTGGTTTCGATGACCAAAAAAGGAATTGAAGGTTTGGCCGAAATCAATCAGATGATGGTGGACATGCGTGAAAATCCTGTGAAAGAAATTAATGGAGAAAGGGTTATTATGCTCGAAGATTACAAAACTTCGGTTGCTAAAAATTTACTCACCGGAGAAGAGGAAGCGATGAATATTCCAAAATCGGATGTATTGATTTACTATACTGAAGATGGTGCAAAAATTGCCGCGCGGCCAAGTGGAACAGAACCGAAAATAAAATTCTACGTCAGTGTCAACACCAAACTAGACAACGTTGAGCACGCGCCCCAAACCGAAGCCATCCTGGATGAAAAAATCAAAAATATCCTTGCAGATTTAAAAATCGTTTAATGGAAAATTATAAAAAGATATTTCCTTTCATAAAGCCTTATAAAACAAATGCGATACTGAACGTTGTTTTCAATGTTTTGTATGCGCTTTTTAGCTCATTATCAATGGTTTCGCTTTTACCAATGCTGAACATTATGTTCGGCCAGCAGAAAAAAGTAACCATTCGGCCAATCCTGAAATCTGTTTGGGATCTGGGAAGTTATCTTAAAGATTTAATGTCTTTTTACATTACGCAGTTTTCAGCCGAAAGTCCGACGAAAACGCTGCTCTTTGTCATCTCATTAATCATCTCATTATTTTTCCTTAAGAATGTTTTCAATTATTTCGCCATGGTACATATCACCATTTTGCGAAATGGCGTTCTTAAAGATCTGAGAAATGTCTTATTCAAAAAAATCATCGAACTTCCCATTTCTTTCTATTCAGAAAAAAGAAAGGGCGATGTCATGGCCAGAATGTTGGGAGATGTTGGCGAAGTGCAAACTTCTTTTTTCTCCATTTTTGAATTGGTGATTCGGGAACCGCTGACCATATTGTTTACAATTATCACGATGTTTTACATCAGTGTGGACCTGACATTGTTTGTATTTGTTTTTATTCCGATAACCGGATTTATTATTTCGAGAATTGGAAAATCGCTCAAATCGAAGTCAGAACGTGCCCAACAGGAATCGGGTTATTTTATTTCGATTTTGGAAGAAACGCTCAGCGGACTCAAAGTCGTAAAAAGTTATAATGCCGAAGAGAATTTCAAGGCAAAATTCAACAATTCTGTCGGCCGTTTGCAAAAGCTCGCCAACAGTATCGGAAACAAAAATAACCTTGCTTCTCCGTTGAGCGAATTTTTAGGCATTGTTACCATCGCCATCCTGTTGCTCTATGGCGGACAAATGGTTTTGATTGACAAAACACTCGAAGGCGCGGAATTCCTTACCTATATGGCTTTGGCTTATAATATCCTGACGCCGGCGAAAGCCATTTCGAAAGCTTCATACAGTGTCAAAAGTGGTCTCGCGGCAGCCGACAGGGTTTTTGCCGTTTTGGAACAGAAGAACGAAATTACCAGCAAATTGGATGCTGTCGATAAAACTACTTTTGAAAAGGAACTCACAATTGAAAATATCAACTTCCGATATGAAGATGAAAATGTACTGAAAGATTTCAGCCTTACTGTAAAAAAAGGGCAAACCGTGGCTTTGGTTGGCCAATCCGGAAGCGGAAAAAGTACGATTGCCAATTTGCTGACCCGTTTTTACGATGTCAATGAAGGAAAGATAAAAATTGACAATGTCGATATTAAGGACATGGATTTGCATTCACTTCGCAGCCTTATCGGATTGGTTACTCAGGACAGTATTCTATTCAATGAAACCATCAAGGAGAATATCCTTTTGGGAAATCCCGGTGCCTCGGATGAAGAAGTGATTGACGCCCTTAAAATTGCCAATGCTTATGAATTCGTAAAAGATTTACCGAAAGGAATCTATACCAATATCGGCGACAGCGGTAACAAACTTTCAGGCGGACAAAAGCAGCGTTTAAGCATAGCACGTGCCGTTTTGAAAAATCCGCCGATAATGATTCTGGATGAAGCCACTTCGGCACTCGATACCGAAAGCGAAAAACTGGTTCAGATTGCTCTTGAAAATATGATGCAGAACCGCACGTCGATTGTTATCGCGCACCGACTTTCTACGATTCAAAAGGCAGATGTTATCGTCGTAATGCAAAAAGGGAAAATCGTTGAGCAAGGCAGGCACGAAGAACTCATCGCCATGAAAGGCACTTATAATAAACTGGTAACTATGCAGTCATTTGAGAACTAATAATGTATGTCAGCGATAAAAATATCAGGCTTCCCGAAGATTCCACAATCGTTTGGAAATACCTTGATTTGTCAAAATTTGTCGATCTGCTGTTGTATCAAAAGTTGTTCATGTCGCGTTCGGATAAATTTGAAGACCAATATGAAGGCACTTTCAGCGAACCCACTTTTGAAGAAATCCGCAAACTTTCAACGAACAATCCCGACTTTCTAAATTATTACAAAACCCACAGGGAAAAAGTGGTGATCAGCAGCTGGCACAGCAATGAATATGAATCGTTTGCCATGTGGCAGATTTTTACCCAAAAAAATGAAGGGCTCGCGATCCAGTCTACTTTAGGAAGAATTAAGCAAGCTTTAATTCCTGAAAACACTTTTGAGCAGCACATCGGCGAAGTCAATTACATCGACTATAAAAAAGAATACATTCCTTTTGACAATGCGTTTTTCCCGTTTCTCTTCAAACGCAAAAGTTTCCAGTATGAACGTGAAATACGTATCATCACCGATGTCACTTCACAAAATCTAACCATTGATAACGGTCTGAAAATCGATGTTGATATTAATCTGCTCATTGAAAAAATCTACATCCATCCCAAATCTGAAAACTGGTATAAAAACCTCATTATAGAAATGGTAAAGCGTCTTGGCTTTGATTTTGAAATCGAAAAATCAGATCTTGAAAGCGACATTCTGATTTAATTCCCCTCTCCTTTTTCTTATTTAAATAATTGAAAATAAAAGTGATTATTTTTTTTGCGTGCATAAAGTTTTTCTACATTTGCGCAATCTTTAAACAGTCTAAATAAGCTCCGATGAAACAGCTAGCATTTTGTTGCTTTTTACTTTTTTCAATAACGATTACCGCACAAACAGAAGACGAAATTGCCAGACAAAAATTAAAAGAAGAAATCAAAAGGGAGCTTAAGGCAGAATTAAAAGCTGAAGTCAAAGAGGAAATGAAAAACGAAAACTTATCGGTTTTCAATTGGGGAAGATTTGATTTGGAAGGCTACGGCATCGTTAATTATTACAACTACAAATACGATACAGATACGAATCTGAGAGACAAACTCGACGCTGAAAGGCTTAACCTGTATTTAGGATATAAATTCAATAATTGGATTCGTTTCCAATCTGAGATTGAATTTGAGCACAACGGAACGGGTTCTACTTTGGAACTCGACACACAGGAAGAATTCGGCGAATATGAAACTGAAGTAGAAGCTGGTGGCGAAGTGAAAGTTGAACAGGCATTTATCGAATTCAGGATCACGCCTAATTTTAACGTAAGAGCAGGAAGAGTTAAAGTTTATGTTGGATTGGCACAAAGCCTCGATGATCCGGATGATTACTTTACAACGCACCGGCCCGAAATGGAAAATGAAATCCTGCCATTAGGCTGGTATGAAAACGGGATTGAATTGAGCGGATCATTCTGGAAGCATAAATTTTTATACCGCGTGGCGATGACCGGCGGATTGGACGCTTCCGGGTTCAGTTCCAGAAACTGGATCAAGGATGGCTACCAGCAACGCTTTGAAATGGCTAATGCTGAAGCGTTTGCATTCATGGGAAGACTGGATTATAAATTCGGAAACAGCGGAAAGAATTATGTTGGATTCTCCGGATATGTGAATGATGCCGCGGCCAACCGACCGAAGAACGACATGAAGGAATCGGCATATGTGAAGATTGTTGAAGCACACGTTACCTACGACCAGAAATATTTGCGCTTCAATTCCATTTTTCTCTATGGAGATATTGAAAATTCTGACATCGTTTCAAGAAAAAATGCCAGTGTCTCTAATACTTTAGGTGTAAAAAGAACACC